>ERZ1046367.194-NODE-194-length-47944-cov-26.463154_pt1 | contig 47944 bp, 23 predicted proteins | sample MGYA00383091_ERZ1046367 | MGnify/ENA primary metagenome ERZ1046367 (study PRJEB29581, sample SAMEA5548361) | metagenome | biome: marine; feature: coastal; material: water | depth 50 m | study: Short-term variability in the microbial, nano- and picoplankton... | reverse complement strand
CAATTGTGCCGACATTTAAATGCGGCTTTGTCCGCTCAAACTTCTCTTTGGACATTTCCGTTAAATCTCCTTAATTTTCGCCAGATTAGAACAGCTGAATAGCGCGTTAATAAAAATTTTGCTTACCACCTTATAAACAGATGGAGCTCATAACCGGATTTGAACCGGTGACCTCTTCCTTACCAAGGAAGTGCTCTACCGACTGAGCTATATGAGCGTAAAACCTTACACAACATACTTCCTTTTACTTCCTTTTACTTCCTTAACTTCTTAACCTCCTCACGCGTGTTTAGGCGCATGATTTGGAGCGGGTAGCGAGGATCGAACTCGCGTCATCAGCTTGGAAGGCTGAGGTTCTACCGCTGAACTATACCCGCACTTCTTTAACCCAACCCGTTTAACATCTTTTAGCTTAGCAGTATTCCAGCCCCACCTAATGGTGGAGGGGGGTGGATTCGAACCACCGAAGCTTGCGCGTCAGATTTACAGTCTGATCCCTTTGGCCACTCGGGAACCCCTCCAAAAAGAGGCGCTAGATTCTGCCTTCGCAGCTACACGAAGTCAAACAAAATTTAGTGTCAAGAAACCCGCGTTCACAAATAATTTTGTAAACTCGGTTTATTCCTGCTTTTTATGCTCTGGTGCCGCCACCAAGAGTCGAACTCGGGACCTACTGATTACAAATCAGTTGCTCTACCAACTGAGCTATAGCGGCATGCTCTATAGAGAAGTTTTCATCAGTCTTCGTAGCGACAAAATGATAAAAACGACCAGACCAAAATCAGGATGCGGATTGTATGCGAAGAGTCCCGCGCTATCAAACATCTTGATGCCTTTTAGCATGAAAAATTTCATTTTTTCATGCATTTGCATCAATTTAATCGGAATTAAGACAAGGCACCTCTTTTTGCTCAACTTCAGGGTGCTCAATTCGCAGGTTTTGCCAGACTTCCTCAGGCAGAGGCAGATTATTTTGGCCCGTATCGAAAATCCAGAACTCCCGCACTATGCGTGGAATTTCTACCATAACGGAGTCATATCCATCCAATTCGAGCTTCTCCTTAGCGATGGTTGCCAATGCTTGACTTGAAAAGACCCCTAATGAGATGCCCAACGCATCCTTACCCTGCGTCATGACATAGCTATCAATGTTTTGAGATTTGAGTTCACGCAGTTTTCGAAACGCATCCTGAAGCGTTCTTGCGGGCGGTATCATTAATCTGTAGTCGCTGCGCCCGACCATTTGATCTACGGCCGTCAATTGTACTTCCAAATTAATCGCTATTAGTTGCTCTACAGCTGCCTGACCCGCGAACAAATCGCTAAAAGGTCCAACCGCGATACACAGTTCACTCTTAGCATCGCGACGAGAAAGAAGAGGATTCTTAATAATAAAATCTAGCTCTTGCTTCCTAATTTCTGCATTTGAGTTTTCATTCAGTAAATAGATCGCTTGAACACCATCACCAGAGACCTGCTTAACCCTCGCGCCGGGCTTCAATGCGGCGCTCGATTGACCTTCAAGATCGAGGTAGTGGTAGCCAAAATACGCAGTATTTAGCAATAAGAGTGTCCAGAAGATCATCTTCATAAATTGCTCTCGGTTTTTCTGAGGCTCACTTCCCCAGAACCGAAAGAGCGGATCTCGGTGCCTAGATCCAATAACAGGTTACCGCGCTCATCTATGCCACCATTGATGCCTACAATTTGCTCTTCGCCTTGGTGCACAACAACCTCTTCGCCTGAGTAACGGTCGTATTTTGGCCACCCGGCTATCTTTTCGGCTACATCCTGAGCGCTAACCCCGTCCATACTCATTACCATTCGGTCAATAATTAGAGAGCATAGCGCGTTACGCCCCAAAGATAGCTGATCAGCGACTGCACTCACAAGCTGCCCTGGTCCCTCGCGAAGAACAGGTTCCTTCGAAAGATTTACGCCAATACCGGCAACAATGTATGCGCTAGATGCCGCAAGTTCGAGTTCGATCAAAATCCCTGCGAGCTTGCCCTGACCGACGATGATGTCGTTGGGCCATTTCATGCCAACATCTTCAAGTCCCGCTTCCCGCAAACAATCCACCAAGTTCATACCAATATAGAGACTTAGCGCTTCCGCCATATTCTGACGCGGGATACGCCAACCAAAACTCACATAAATATTGCTTGCAAATGGACTTATCCAAGATCGACCCCTGCGCCCTTTACCCGCTGTTTGCTGTTCTGCGACACAGATGCTGCCATTGAAATGCGCGTCTTTCTTACGCGCCATCAGCTCAGTATTGGTAGAACCAATTTGCCACTCGACATCAAGCTGGGTTATCAACTTTCTCGCAGGTTCTGAAATACCGGCTCGTAACGTCGTTTCGTCTAGGAGCTCGAGTGGCGCCACTAACTCAATATGCTGATTCTGAGCACGAAATCCGATGCCAAGCTCGTGCAATGCCACCTCCAATTCAGCCGTTTTTTCAACTCTGCTTCCCGTTGCCAGTTGCCTTATTAAAGTTTCGATCATCACGGAATCCGGATTATGGCGGTCACAGGAGCCTGGGGATAGGCCAAACAAAACATCTTTCCCCCATTAGAATAGTCATTTTAAACCGCATTTCGTGTATTTGCTTTCCTTTAGATCATCTAACTATAAGACCCCCCCCATCTTTAGCACAATAAAGTATTTTGCAAGTTCAGTATTCAGGAGGAAACTGAATAGCTCTGACTACGGAGGTGCCTGATGACCAAAGTCCAAGATATAGTCGCGGCAAAAGGTAATGCGGTCTGGTCTCTCGGACCCGCTCATTCGGTTTATCAAGCTATTGAGATGATGGCTCTAAAAGGTGTTGGTGCGTTAACGGTATTATCTGACGAAGGAAAATTAATCGGCATTATTTCAGAACGCGACTATGCCCGAAAAGTTATCCTCGAGGGGAAGTCATCCAAGACAACTCAAGTTGCTGAAATCATGACGCGGGAAGTCATTTTTGTTGAGCCCGAGAGCAAAGTGGATGAAGCCATGGCATTGATGACGATAAAAAGAGTGCGTCACCTGCCCGTGCTGCTTGACCAACAACTGGTCGGCATGATTTCCGTGGGTGATCTGGTCAAGTCAAAGATCGAGGAACAGTCGTTTATGATCGATCAGCTCGAAAGATACATTAAAGGCGAGACCGCGGGAGTCGCACACTAGCCGGTTCCTGAAAGTAGGCACTGATAACTGCTGCGCTGATCAGGCGACCGTCACTGCGAAAGGTAACGCCCCGATAATCATCACCGAGCGCAGAGCATCCATTCCGTCGACACCAAATCAGTTTACAACGGTGGTAAACCCTAAGGGTGCCGCATCAACAATTTGACCATCACTGAATGTTACCGTCAGAGCCGCGCCGGTGAAGTTGTAGACAACATAGGAAGTCACCCCATTGTTATTGAATGCCAGCGCAGCCGGATAATCAGACGTCAACGCACCTGTGCCGGTAATCATGTGGCCGAGCGCACGGAAAGTTTGAATCCAGTGATACGTGTGTGCTTTCGTTTCTCCTGCTTCAGGTTCGTAATCCGACACCGTATTGTAATCGGCAATCGATGCCTCAGCGTCTGTCATCGCCCATAGATTCCACCAAAGATCTCGCCACTGGTCATCAGGGAGGCCCGACGGCTTGCTATTGGATGATTCACTGAGACCAAGGTTGACGTAGTCGATCATGTAGTCAGCATACTGGCCTACGTGCAGAATCAGCGCACTAGAAGGCAGTCCCTGGATACCGAGTATGTGAGCGAAAGCACCACTAAACCACGTCGAGAATACCGCGCCGTCGCCCCAGATGATTGAGGTCGTGATGCGGTCGTAGCCCGCCGGAAAATTATCTTCATCTGCTAAAGAATTATTGTAACCATCGATGTTGTTCCAGTATTGCCAATACGCTTCGGCTGTTGATGCGTGCAGGTACATGCCTTTGTTGACCAGGTCGTCATTACCGGTGATCAAGCCATACAGAACAATCGCACCGTACGCATTGGCAGCTTCAGACGTGGACTCATTATTGTTGCCGCGAACGAAATTCGCAGGACCAGACGCCCAAGAGAACCCATTCGCCGGATCAAAGTTCCGAAGGTAGGGAAACATAGCATCATCCGCATCGCCCGCGTAGTCGCGAATCAGGAGTTCGATCATCGGACCGTACTGATCTGCACCACACCAGGCGATATCCATTCGACAGATTTCCGCCGCGGCTCGCACGAAGTAGCCATAATGGAAATGATGATCGTTAAGTTGCTGATGCGAAGAGAAGGCCTCTTCCATTCCAAGCAGAGTGTTCCATTCATCGTCGTAGACGAAGTACTTCAAGACATCAAGGTCGCCGTCCGTTTCCGCGGTAAACCAATCAGCTAACTCGGCTTTTAGCCAGTCCAGCAGCAGCGCCGCTTCAACGTCCATGCCTATGCTTTGCGCGATAGCGATTAATTCAGCGACCTTGGAATAGTTTTTCCCGGCCCAGTAGGTATCGGTACGGTTATTCCATGCCGCAGCGCCCTGATCAACAAATTCTGTGACCAGATTTTCAAGGGTAGCCTGATCGAATGTTCCGCTAAGAGACGGCAATGACGGTAATACGCCAACCGACGCCAGTTGATAGTCGAAGCTGCTCGTCCGACTAAACTTGATCACACCGCGTGCGGATCTCACTTGATAGCCTGACGTGGACTGCGAGCTGTTTTTCCAGTGTAGAGGGTGCAAGCCAACCATCGTTTCAACCAAAGCGCCTGCGGCATTCCTATAGTCGTGACTTACCGTTATCGAGTTGTCTGATCGATCCACGGCATAATCGATGTCTACTGACGCGACGACATCCCTCGCCCGACTTGCAAAAAATGCGGACATGGCCTCGGCAGGAACGCCGGATGTCTGCGGTAGGTAGGTCAGTGTCAGTTCATTTGTCGCATTACTTACTGATATTTCATTTCCTGCGATATTACCGAAGGTGGTCGTGCCTTCTCCGGCAACCAGGAAATTGTTGTGCTGACCGGCGACACTTGTCCAGATTCCCAAACTATTAGATTGATTGTAGAAGGTACCCTTCTCGCCGCTATCCGCCCTTAGGGTTCTGATGACGAGTTGCCCCTGATAGGCCTTGACGTAAACGTATGGCGAGCCATGAACGAACGTCGCTTCCATGACGGGTTGGTTGTTTTCCTGCCACTCAACGGTAACCGACCCATCGCTGTAGTCCTTGAGATATGCCTCCATATTCGAGAAGGCAGAATTACCGAGTGCAACCCCGTCGAATACTTCACTGAACGGATCAGGTATCTGGTACATGAATCCATCACTTGTATTTCCAAGCCCCGACGGAATGCCCATTGCACGAAAGCCGCGATCGGAAATCCTGGCCGTGATCGGGTCCGGCGTAATGTATGCAGCATCGTTGGCATCACCGGTTGTCATCTCGCCCATAAAGGGGATAGAACCCCACCATTTATGTGTCGGCGTGGGGCCGTTCGCGGCCGAACCTGTAAGCTGTGGAAACTTCGGTGTTGGTGTACCCGTCGGAATGCCCGTTGCCGGATTACAGCTATCGATTGCCGGTTCAACAACACCCGCGTTGTAGATCCAGTTGCCAAAGTCAACAACGCATCGGTAGCTCGCCGGATTAATGGTGTCGGAGATACTCCCAGCACCGTATGTGGTAATCGCATAGTTGCTGGTCGGCGGCGGTGCGCTGTCATCGAAGCCAGTGAATCGAACGTTATCGATCTGGAAAACTGTACTGGTGGCGTTTGTGGCCCAGATTACAATGCCAGTGTTCACACTCGATACATCCAGGCCGCCTGCAACAAGCGTCGAAAGCGGTAACGTCACCGTCTCCCAACCAACAGTACCTTTGCTGCCCAGCGCCTGTTCACCGGACGAGCATGGAAAGACACAATCAATCTTCATAGTGATGTTGCTGTCGCCACTTATCACCCTAACGTCGAATTGCACATCACCCGTGGCAAATCCGGAAACATTAAGCGGAACACTAGCGGCAATGAAGAGCCCGGCTAGGTTTCCGGTCGCAGAGTGAGTGATCTCGAGCACGTCACCACGAACAGCGTCGTCGACGAACTGCCAGCTAATGCTGGGGCAACCGGCGCCGCCATCGTTATTGCATTCTGAAAATCCAATCGCCTCATCAAAGGCATTGATACCCCGATCCCAAGCCGAATCAACCGACCCACCATCAAGTACCATCAGGTCAGTCGCATCACCGACCGTTGCCGGGGCAACAACGGTGACCATTCTGGAGGCGGTGGTGGTGTTGCCGGCCATGTCAGTCGCTGTGTATATCAATTCATAGGAGCCAACTGCAGTCCCCACCGTGCTGTTGGTCGTTACCGCGACGGTCCCATCAACGACATCAGAGGCAGAAACGCCCGGATCTGTGAAAGGCGCTCCCTGCTCATGATCAATAGCGTCGGCGCCGACCAGTGTCATCACCGGCGATATCGTATCTGCCACAACGACAGTGCGTGTTGCCGTCGCCGCATTGGCGGCCGCATCGGTCGCCCTGTAGGTCAGTGTGTAGGTCCCCGCATCACTACCAACGGCACCTGACGTTGTAACCAACACCGACCCGTCAACCGCGTCGGTCGCCGTCGCGCCGGGATCTGTATATACCGATCCCTGTTCATGATTGACGGTCCTGTCGCCCGCTATAGAGATAACGGGAGCCGTTCGGTCTATCGGGTCACTAGGGGGGGTGCTGTCACTGCCGCCACCACCACAGCCGGACAGAAACGACAACATCACCGAACACGAAATGAGCGTTTGTTTCAGATTGAGCGGCATATCTGACCCCGTTAAAGAAGGAGTGGCGTGGCGGGAAATGTCGGCCGAGATAGCGAACCTCGGGCGCTTAGCTTTGTATTGCAACACAACGTGACAACGCTGTCAATTCTTCACCCTCTTAGCCCAAGCGATGCTTGCTTACCACCGCGACAATATATTTTCTGGTGCCTGCGTTAGCATCGCAGCGGGTTAAGCCAGCCGAGCTTTTGCCATTTATTTTGCGGTTTTTCTTTTTTCTTGCAGGGGGTTCAACGCTGAAAATTTTTCAGAGGGGAAACCTGGTTCGAATGACGAAAGCGTTGACTGCGGCTAGCAGGTTTCGACTGCCGTCATGAATAACAAACACAGATTCTTCACGTTGTCCCGGGGTAAGATCATGGTGATCGATCAAGATTATTTCATCACCATGCGATGGAATTATTTCGCCATCCAACGCGTAGTACTCCGCTTCAGCGATTGCATCGAGTTGTCCGCTGCCGAATGCCTGATAGAGCTCATCAAATGTGTCAGTTGTTCGTACAATAACCCCCTCTGGTGCACGGCGATTAACGTCACGTTCTGCCGCCATGCCTGAAACAACACCGACAGTGTGCCCAACGAAGTCGTTAATGTGTGCGAAGCGCTTCCTATCTTCGGGATTGATCCGCAGCGCACGTCGCTCATAAAGAAAAGGCTTGGAAAACGTTGCTCCGGCCGACGCTCGATCGGCAAAATTCGCAACGTTGGTAGCGACTAAATCAACTTCACCTCGGCTCGCTAGCAGCCAAGATTCATTGAAGGGAACAACAAGCCAGGAGATTGTTAAGTCGTGCTCTGCAGCAAAAAGCTCCACATACCGCTTGATCCAAAGCTGCGAATCATATTCATTCGCGGGAGTATCGGTTGTCACCGCAACTTTCAGTACACCGGGCGTTAGCGTCTGTATTTGATGATCTACGGCACACCCACCCGCAAGGATAAGCGCCCAGACAAGCAATATGCCGGTCGCCGCAGAGAACATGGTGCGTAAACGATTCATGCTTCAGCTCTTACAAGTAGATTGGCTTCGTTGCGAAAAGAAATTCTTCGGGTCGTTGTTACCGATCCCTCTCTCGAACCAGTTGCACCACGTATCGCGGGGCTGACTCAACAATCACGTTTCCGGTGTCATCCTCGGAGCCATCATTCGCGGTGAAAGTTATACCCGTATTCGTTCAACTGCGCGCTCGCAGATTCAATCAGACTGTAGAGGTTACCTGCGGTGCTGCCTGTTTTGGTTGAAGATCAACCCTTAAAAGATCGCATCACTCTGGTAAACCGACCAGAGTCGAAGGCATTCTCATCACTCAACGTATCATAGGCTTTATCTAACCAAGCAGCGTAATCCTGCCTCATACCCGTTGAAGACAACAACATATCGACTGCCATCAAGGCCTGCTCAGCACTGCCGTAATCCAGCATCTTACTTCTTCCGGATTTTTCGATAATGACTTTGACGAGAGCATCAGCGTGGTTCTTGATTGAGCCGTTGGTGATTTTAGCATCCAAATCATCTAACCGTTGCTGAAATTGAGAAATCGCAACGTCAATTTTTTGGCCCTTATTCACGACCTTATGCAAATTAGCTAAACTTTGACGCAATTCTTTCTCTAGATTTTGATCAACGACATTCGCGATAGAAAATAGCATCACGAAGTTTGCATCATTCAAACGCACGCTTCCTGGCGGTAAACTCGATCCACCAGCGGCCCAACGCTGATCCGACATAGAATGATGGCATGCATGGCAGTCGAACAACGCCAACTCTGGGAAAAGGCTTGCATTGTTAAGCCGGTCTTTAATCAAACCTAACGTCTGTCTTGCCGCTTCTACTTGACCAATCGTCCAAAGCTCAAGGCTAGACCCTGCCCACTTTTCAGCCCTGTAATCTTCATCTAAGTTATAGTGCGCTGGTTGCAACCAATTAAAGGTATCAAGTTCAAATGAGATCCTGGGATGACCAGCACCCATAATATTGTGGTTGGCCATCTTTTCTGATGTACCTAGATGACAAGATAAACAAAGCTTGGCTCTTGCACGCGGATCGTCCGACGGGTACAGGCCGTCTTCAATGTTAGATGCATGAGTTGCCGCATCGTCCACGTGCGTGGAAATGTAGGTCTCAGAACCCCCGTGACATGCCTCGCAACCGACCCCGTCGTCTATCTGAAATCGTTCTCCCCGATTCTCAACCGCGACATTATCAGCGTGGCAATCAAGGCACATGTCAGCTTCATGGGCATTCTTCAGGCCCAAATTCTTGGCAATCGATTTTGACTGATCTGTCAAAAGTGTATTGTATGCGGCGCGATGTCGATCGCGCCGACTCCAGATGACATACTCATTTTGACTAACCGCAGTCGCCTCTCGAGCGCGCACAGAACCATGGCAAACACCAGAGGCACATGTCGCTACTCCAAGATGATCTTGCGGCGCATATTGTGGCAATTGTTCTGCTTCAACTCCCCTCATCCAGGAGAGACAAACAACACTTAAACATAGTAAGTAAGTTCGGATTCTGATCATTTTTGTTCTGCCTGCTTAGTATCGAGCTCATCCTTCACAAACCAAGGCTTGCCTGACTTGTCCAGATAAAGTTTTCTCATATCTTCTTCTGTCAACGGTCCGGAACCTAGTCGGCTAAATACCGCAACCTGACCTCCAGTTTCGTCCACTGCCCGATCTCTTTCTAAAGCTCGACTCAGAGATAGAGCGGGCATTTCTGTCTCGAAAGTGGCGATAACTTCTGGCACCGGGTCAGGGCTGAATCCGTAGTAACGCGGCTGGGATTTAGGGGAAGTTAACTGAACAACCTTTAATCCGCCGACACCGTCCGCAACGTATGCATACAAGCTTGCGTTAGTACTGGCAACGACCACGTCCCTAGCATCAACTAGACCATCATCCAGCCGAGCGTACTCAATCATATTTTCTGGATTGGTCACATCTACGATGATAAGACCCTCACTTCCGGCTGCAACATATGCGAAGGTTCTCGCAAGCGTCAAATTATTTGCATTACTTAACTTGATCACATTATTCGGTGTTATTTTTGGATTATTCGGGTCTGTCACATCAACGACCTTCAGACCCTCGGCATCCGTCACAAATGCATATCGAAATTGTAAGTACACGCCTCGCGCATCATTCATCGGCACTGTCGCCACGTGCTTTGGATTAAGCGGATCATCGAGATCAACTATCACCAAACCGGCTCGCGCAGAAATATAGGCATAGTGACCACCTACCGATAGGTATTTTGCGCCATCAAGCACCCCATCGGCGTTCCACGTCACGGCCCGCTCTAAGAAGTTGTTGCGAGGTTCTCCGTCTGAGAGCGTGTTGACATTGGTTAAGATCAAACCTTCGATCGAATCAGTAATCAACGCGTAATTGTATATAGGATGCGTTGGTCTTTCCTGATTTTGCACTCGCATCAATTCGCCTACGTTTCTCTGCGGCGCTATCGGCTGCGTGGTGAGTACCGATACACAAGTCGCATCTTTAGAAGGAATCGTTGTGTCTTGACCGTAACGAGATGCTGGTGCGGTAATAATCCTCTGGCTGATCCCCTTATTCGCAATGCCAGCAACATCGTATACCTGCAGTCCTTTCTCGCCCGCCGCAGCAAACAGATACTCTCCTCGAAGTTGGATACAATTTACTTCACCTGAACTGTGGCTATAACCTGTCTCGAGCTCATCACCAGCAGTTTCGTGTTTATCAAAGAAATCCGGGTAGACCACACTGTGTAAGTAACTACCAATGACCGTTTGTGGCTCATCCCATTCGGTCACTTGTACCGCCTCGACCGAACCCGCACCGCCTAGATACGCGTGATACCCTACAAAATCGACAAAGTCTGTGCCATACCCCATTGTTTGCGTGATGATCGCGTTATTGTCTTTTTCTTCTGAGAGATGGCAGTCACTACAAACCCGCGTTTCGGTTTTACGCACGGTGTGAGCAAAGTGCGGATTGATTGCCTGAGAGCTATACCCACTGGCCGAAATTGGTGGTTGTTGAACGTAAATTTTCTCGCGATTTGAGTTAGTTGACGAGAGTACCAAAGCAGACGTCGATCGAAGTGGCGCAATTCTTCCGCCATTTATTGGACCGCGGCGACCTAGCATGAATATTTGATCACGGACGACTTGCGGATTGTAAGTCGCGTAGTTTCTCGTTTCTCCACCTTCGTAGTGTAGCCGTTCAGTTTTCCAGTTCGCCTCAATCGGCAAATGACAGCCTGCACAACTCGTTGTCCATGATTGGTGACAGGTATAACACTCCATAGAGTCATACCCATGCGCGCGTTCCTCCGCGGGCACATCTACGCCCCACTCTTGAGTCGAAGAATCACGCTTCATGGTTTTCGCTCGCGCAGCTTTTTCGTTGTACTCTGAGCTTTGAGGATTAACCGAGTCTTTAACTAGGCTCATCTCCCACTCGCGGTCAGGCCACAACAAACTTCGCTGAAAGAGCTTGCCATCGCGCCAATCGAATCTAGGTTTACCATCAGGATTTCGAATTAAACTCAGATCAGTGCCGCCTGGCGGCGCTGCGGGTCCCGATGTCTTCAGCGTTGGGTATTCGTTCGCTGTACCATGACAATCGACACAATCGATTTCAACGGCATTAGCAACCTCTCCGTATATATGTCCATTACCATGGCTGTCCTGAGAGAAGTGACAGTCGACGCAGTGCATACCAACGTCCAAATGGATCGATGACATATGCACAGCCTTGTCCCATTTCTTTGGATCGTCTGGCTCAACAACCTCACCAACCTCGTCCAGCAAGTTACCTTTGCGATCTTTCTTAAACACTGCTCTAAAGTTCCAGCCGTGCCCGTGATAATCTGCGAATTGAGTGTTTTCAAGTTCTGGATTCAGCTCTGAAACGCCTCTCAAAAATTCCGGATCTTTCCAGAGTCCACGAGTCGCTGCGGCTTCCGGGTTATTTTTATTAGTTTCCCGAATCTCATGGTCGCTTGGATATTCCTGCTCTTTCGGGAACATAGATTCAGCATCTGACTCATAGTCCCACATCGTGTATCCCATAAAACTGTTCACGAACATGTTGGGCTGGTGCATGTGACACGAAATACACTGAGCAGTAGGAATGGCTCTGGAAAAAACGTGTTTAATCGGATGGCCTTCTTCGTCTTTGGGAATAGTTGGGTCTACCGTCTGGGTCATACCGGTATGGCCTGCCGCCCCATAGGGGCCAGAGTGCCGCGGATCACGATCATTCGCGTAAACCACATGACAAGAACCACAGCCGGATGTTCTGAAATCACCCGGATTATCGTTAGTGCCGAGGAACCACATTAATGGATCATTCAGTCTTGTTTTGTGGACATTTAGTACAGGTACTGAAATTCTTTGTCCAGTACCCGGCCCTCGATTCGATTGTCTGAAATCGGGACGACCTGGTTCCTCAATTCGCTGCAACAATCCCAGCGCATTGGGCAGTCCTGTTTCCGGGAACAAGTTTGAAATATTTCTTCCGCCACGCTCGAAGACCCTGAAAACATCCCCGGGAGGTACCGTCTCCCAGGAGGGAATCGGACTTAACATCGGCAACACACCATACTCTTTTTGCGCTTTCGCGGCGTCTTTCAATGGTGGGCCTTTAATCGCGCTTGGCTCTCCGTCCGGCGTGTAAGCTTCACCGAGAATATAGTTTTTAAATGGCAGCACATTATTCGCGTAAGTGGCAGCGCCAAACAACATAGCACCTGTCGCCATGATACTGCGCTTCGCCGCTTGAACAATTTCTAAGTGGCAGGCACCGCAGGCTTCTTTGGCCACTCTAAGGTCGGAAGGATTAACAAACCGAACGAACTCCTTCGCTTCCTTATTAAGCAACGCGTAGGAAACTTCCGGATTGCGGCTGTGAGGAAAGTTCCAATCTTCTGGATAACTTGGGAGGACATGCGCTTCTTCCATCGCATGGTCATAATCACTATGTTCCGCGCCCTCATGCGCGAACACATCCGCATTACCGCCATGACAATCAGTACATCCCAGTATGACACCTGGGCTTGCATGCATACTCAAACTGTCGGTATCCGTGTGACATGACATGCACCCGGCACTTTTTCCCTTCGCCTCTTCTAGGGATTGCGATCGGGGCGCAGGAACAATCGGGTCGTATACTCGCTCGACGTAGGCGCCACCGGCCTCAGATCCGTAAGCAACATTTGTGAGGAGGCCACCGGTGAGTACCAGTAGCAACGTTCCTGCTTTAATTATCTTATGCGTTAAATGCTTCATGTTCTGAAACTTCGTTCCTAGTACGTCAGTGTAATGTTGGCTAGTATCGAATACGGCGTCTCAGCCTCATTACCATACAAATCGTCAAATCCATCTCCGCCAATCAGCGCGGCACCCGACAATCTAACCACAATGTTTTGCGACATAAATGGTCGATAGGTTAATGATAGCGAAACATCATGTCCCAGCATCTCATCAATCGGACCCTGCTGCCTTACTGCTTCCAAAAGCGTCGTCGAATCAAAGCGGAAATAATTCCAATTCGCCGACAATCGGAGTTCAGGAAGTAGGTCAGCATCAGCACCGACGCCAATCATTTGAATGCCTGGGTTGATAAAGTTAGATTGACCTTGTTCTTTTGAGGGTCTTAGCGATGGGATAATACCGTTTCGACCCATCAGCGCTATGCCACCGCCGCCAATCAGCGGGACATTTTGCCGAATAATAAAACTAGTATCTGCACCGGCGAATTGAGGATTCTCGAAAATCGCATCAAAGCCATTCGCCTCGTCGTCAAACGGATCGTCGTCGCCAGAACTCCACAACGCAGAGATTCTCGGCCTAAGCCAATCGAAATCCATAGATGCTTCAGCCGCCATGAAAAACGCGCTAATGTCTTCTTTTTTGCCTGCCAGCCTGGTACTGCTTTGTTGGCCAAAAGCGTAATAAACAGAGGTCGTCAGATTGACTCGATCAAAGTGACCATCTCCACTGTAGCCTAAATACGTCACCTCATAATTGCGAGTTCGTTCTTCAAAAATGGACGCAGGTCGTTGGATGAAACTATTTTTATCAAACAGAATCTGATCCTTCTCGCGATTACTATTGTGGATGACTGTGGCCTGAGAAAAGAACCCCATCCGAGGGAAGTCTTGCCAATAGACATTCGCGGCAAAGATATGATCGTCACGTAAATCTTGTGTGACGTCGTTCAAACCACTGTTAGTATCTTTCTCGAGCCGCTGAAACCATGCCAGATTATATTGGAATCGGTTGTTATCACGATTACCAAAGAATCGTACGCCGAATTGCGAATCTTGGAAAAGGAAGCCACGGAAATCGCTGGAGAAAGGCTGGATGCCGACTCGCACGCTATCAAAGTCATAGCGGTCACTTACGTTACGCAAGTGCTTATCAACAAACAGCGCTTGCACACCCATGAAGGTATCCCGGCGCTTACGTCCATCTCGACCGCCAACATCGGGATCGACATTTAATATTCCCTTCTCATCCGCATGAACCTGATTGATGTTGAACACAGGCGTGAAGCGAAACTCCCAGTCTGGTGGCTTAAAGGTTGTATTACCCCTATAAAACACATTCTCGAGAATAAGGTTAGTCGCAAATATGGTCGTCTCACCTTGTCCGATCGTGTCTAAACTACCGGGCCTTGTTGTTGTCGCTCCGCCCACAGGAATAGGGAACCGGCGAGGTTCAATAATAGAGTCACTAATGGCGATAATGCTGTAGAACCAATCTTTACCCCAAGCGGGTACGTCGCCCTTCAGCCAGTTTTGGGTATTATAGGGGTCCCAGAGGTTCTCGTTGATACCGACGGCATTCACTATCCTCCAGCGGTCTGGAACCATCGGTCCGAGGTCAACAGGGTCGGTCCATGCTCTAATTCGCCCCTCTTCTTCCACATCTTCACACGCAGGCAGCTGATATTCTTCCACAGGCACACCCGGCCGTCGACGAGTTGTCGTCGTTTCACCTGCTTCAACACAGTAACCGGTGGCTGGCGTTATACCAGAACTGCTCTGTGTCGACTCAGCCAATAAAGGCCCTGACGCGCAACACGAGAGCAGAATAGTCAGCGGAATCAATCGCCGTCTTAACGCAGGCTGCTCATATCCCATTACACACCTCCGTCTCATTGCTACCAATAAACGGCGTCTGGGGGCAGTTTACGTAGCGTAAACGAGAGGTCTGTCCGGGAATCACGATTTGATCCGCGCGCATTTCTGGAGGTGCATTGTTTATGGTGCCTAGGCGCTCGCCGGCCCTGTGAAGGCCTAGAAAAGAGATCATGTCATCTTGATCGACGCCATCACCAGAAACACCTATGCCACCCACCAACGTGTTGTTGCGGTAGATTGGCACACTGCCGGGAAATATTTGGATGCCATTTGGCAAGTTACTCACCGAATTTTCTACGGTGAAAGCATTTGTCGGTGAAAAACCCGTATTGCCTGTGCAGTTTTGCGGCACATCTCCTACTAAACCGAGCACATGTGCTACGTGTTGAATCACGGAGTTGTAAACAAGATCTGATTGCAACCCAACGCTAAAAATACTCCACTCCCCAGGCGGCTTACTGAAGGGGCCCGGCGGACCAGAAGTAGGACCATCGGGGAAGTTAGGCCGTGACAAATTACCGCCTGATCTGTCTGCAAATGCCACAGGTGTACCGGTTGACTCGAGCGCATCGCCATCGCCAAAGAAAATTTGCGCGTCTACGACATAACGTGCCAGTGATGGTAACGGATTGTTTAAGGTCTCAAGATTTGCGAAATCAATTGGTAGCGTCATTGGCGCCATATAAAGCGGTTCAGGAAACCCCCGAAGTATGTCCGCAGGTGCTTCACCGGGTGCCCGACCAGTCCCAGAGAAAAATGTTGCTGTTCTTGCTTTTTGTAAAGATACGTCAGCGCCAAACACGGGACCATCTCTGGTTCGCCCCATGCCGAGAATATTTCCGTTGCTGTCGACGATAGACACCGTGACGCGAGCTTGCGTACCAGCGGGCACACGAATTTGCGCTCTAGATTGATTCGCAAGGCCGATCGCTTCATTGAGCAGTGTTTGAACTTCGTTTGCCGTCAACGCGTTGGAAGCCAGGCCTGCTGGTGTATCAAGACCATCCCTTGCTGGATAACGATTTTGATTGGCTTGATCGACGAAGACAAATGCGTCGAGGCTTTGACCGTCAGCGCCAACGAAAGTTGCTGCATCGGCGGGTCTTATTCCCGAGTTCGCCTGGCCGAACGTTGTACCTGCCCTCGCGCCCAATCCGTCAAAATAGCCGGCGACTTCAACAAAAGCACCGCGCGCAGCGGCTTGGATCGTAGCAATAGAGTCTGCCTGACCTGGCGTTGATTGTAGGTCAGCAACCACTGCGTCACTGAATCTCGCTGTTTTACCGACGAGTGTGATTTTGTCCGCTCGGATATCGGTGGGCGCTGCATAGCCGACAGTGGCTGCGGTTGCTATCAACTCATCAAGATTTTGGTCAAAATCGGTAATGATTTTGTCTAGACCATAGATGCCATCAGCAACAATGCCAACACCACCCACATTTACCCCATCTATATATAGTGGCAATCCACCAGGATCAGCAGAGAGTCCGAGCGGCGAGCGGTGAGGACCTACCGTGGAGGTGGCGCCAGCCTGAAATCGCTGAGAAAAGTCTGAGCAAGGCAATTGACTAAATTGAACGCCAAATAGAGGCCCTGAAGACACATTACCCTCACCAGGGTTGAAGTTTTCTTGCACAATTTGACTTGCTGTACGGGTTGTAAACGCGTTGCCTCCAGTCGACAAGTACGCACCCGTAATCGCTTTAGCAATTGCAGCCGTCGTCGCAGGTATGAAGTTCAAGCTTTCTAATCCACCCACCACCGGCGAACCTAGATCAGCCGTCGACGTGACTGTGACAAAACTTTCTGCACCTGTGCTTTCAAACACGCCTAGTACGTTGCCCACCCTGTCTACAACTGCAATTGTCGCCGACACATTTCGTGCTTCTGCCTCAGCAACAGCCTGAGCAATAACCTTTTCCACATCTACGGAAGATAAAAAGCAATTATTTCCACAAGTGGCCGGGGTGCCTCCTGAGGCAGGATTACCTACGGCACCCTGCTCTGCCGCAACGATATCACCACCACCACTACCACCGCAGGCAGTGAGGAGAAATGCACCTAAGAGTAAAGGTATCAGCGCTTGCTTCATTGCAATGGGTCCATCTTCATATGCTCTCCCATCGAGCTTTGGGAATCTAAGTGAAACTCGTGACAGGTCGTGCAAGTGCTTTGCAAAAGATTGCTTGCATGTTCGCCACCGTGACAGGAACGACAACTAACAATATCTGGCATCAAAACATCCGTCGCAACGGCTGAACTCTCCGCTTCATGACATCCGTCACACTGCATATTCTTGTGTTTGCTGTGCGAGAACACAGACAGTGGCATCCAGCTTTCATTCACGCGAACCGGGGTTACCTCCCAAGGAACTTCCTGATCACCACTTTTTGCGATTTCGTGACAGATTGTGCAGGTTTGTTTCTCAAACAAATTTTCAGCCGCGCCATTCACTTTTAATTCTATGAAGTCGCTGGCCTGCTGCGTTAATGGCTTGGTGTTATCCACCTGTGTCGCGGCCATTAGATCTGCTATCGACTCTGTTCGCGCTCGCCGTCCGGGCCTTCGCACTTCCCGCGATTCTGGCATTTCCAGCTGCGCCGTTTTTGACGACGCGTTCAACTGATCACGGTTTAAGAACTGATAAGCGTAGTACTCTCTTAGCGTAAGCATAAGATCAGGTGGCGAACCATGGGGAACAACACGGTCGGGTGAGGCGGGATCAAAGGTGAGTTGGTGGCAATCAGCACAATGCTGTTCCATCGTCACCGGACGCATATTCAAACCGCCTTTTTCTGGCTGATGACAGTCTGAGCAGACCATGACCACTTTCCCGTCAACCCCATCTATGCCATCACTGCTGACGTGAATGTCGTGAGGAAAAATCAAATTGCTTTCTTCAATAAGGTCGTCAGCCTGCAAATCAACGCGTTCTCGCTGCCAACTTGTTCCTGTCCATTTGTCCAAGGACACCATAAATGTGGGGTGGTCTTCTAAAAAGTCGTTTGCTGGCCTCAAGGAACTGTCTGCGAAACCGGCCAATTCGAGGTCGGCATGACAGGTTGTGCAAACCGCCTGATCTTCACGGATAATGCTGCCCGTTGAGCTATGCTCTTTATGACAATCCGCACACTGGTCTGCTTCGCCGTAACCTTGACCCATCAGCTCCGTATCAAAATGGTGATTTACTGATGTGTGACAGGTCAAGCACTCTTTATCTCTTGCTTGAGTAAAGGCCTCCGCATGACAATAACTACAATCATCTCCCATATATGCATGACTCTGGTGCAGCTTACCCGTTAGCCACACCCCGTCATCCGGAAGCGGCCCATCACGCAGCACTTCCATCGTATCGCCACCCATATAAAAGCCAACGCCGGGAATACCTAGTCCCACTGAAATTATGAGGACAAACAGTACCCATGAAATTCCTCGTTCTGGAAGGCCGACATGCTTGAGTCGTGTTGTAAATCGATCCCTCAGTGATTCGACTTGCTCAGAGGAAAGCTCGACTTCGACAACAAACTCTGCGTCACCTTCGCCGGGCAACACGCGGAGCGTATGCCCCGATATATCAACCTCGTCACCCGCGTTCAGCACGCTTTTCTTTGACAGTTGATCATTTACCGAAAATCGATGTTCTCCATTCGCACTTAAGCTTAGCTTCCCCGAAGCAACAGACAACTTAGAGTGCGCCAGAGGCAAGCGCCGATCAGCGATTTGGATAACCTGATCTGTGCCCCGTCCAATCGTGGCGACGCTGCCGTCAAAGGTGCTCTGTTGAACACTTTTTGACTCGATGTATCGTACAATTATACGCACTCGGAATCCTTAGCTACCAATACAAAAATACTGAAACGATATGAGCAATCAATGCAGCGATTAGCCCAAACGACATAGGAACATGAAAAAACAACCAAACTTCTTGAATTGCCGACATTCTGATATCTGACCGAATTAACGAGAGCAGTTTTTGTCGGCTTGCGTAATCTCTGACGATGATAGCCATCTGCTGAGACTCATCTCCCGTCGCGTTAGACATATGTTTCACGAGCCAATCAACTGCGGCATTCTGATTCGGATTGGCAAGAACAATCCCATCAATCATCACTTTTGACTTATCTCTTGCCAAAAGCTGATCGAACACACCACCGCCAATTTCAGTTCTGTCAATTGCGCTTGTGACCACAGCTCTAACGCTATCAGAAAGCTTGCTAACACTTTTCCTCAGTTGCGAGTCAGAGTCTTCCAAGCGCAAGAAAATATCGTCAAGCGTTTCACTTTTCTTCAGCGTGTTACGCTTTTGCGGATAAGACACGTACGCCCAAACACCAAAAAAGCCGCTGAAAATCACCAAACACATCAATGCGTAGGCGAGGGTATGGATATTCAGTGCGAACTGAAAACCGGTATGCAGCGTGGCAATAATCAGCAAAGCGGAGCCAAAGTACACATGGGCAGATACCCATCCGCGAACTGTGCCCCAGCCTTTGGCAAAGTTACGTTTTCGCCGACCTAAATACAGCAACCAAAGTATCAGCAGGGCACCGATGGTACCTAAGGTGTATCCGTACCAAGTTCCACCGTTAGGTGTATCCGGCGGATCATGCCAACCGTAGATAATGATGCTCAGCACGACGAGGGAAAGTGCCAACCAAAAATATCGACCCCCGGCATGACTTACGAAAGATGTATGCATGATTCTTAAACTCTACAATCCACTTGTCGTTATTAATATTTCGCTCTGCAGATTTCCCACATCACAACCTTTTAATCTCACTAACACTTGATTAGGCGTTAACCAAATCAACAAAATCCTCAGGACTTAACCTTACTGCCGCACCCGTTGGGCAAGCACGAACACAAGCAGGACCGCCTGACTGGCCCTTGCACATGTCACACTTTACCGCTTGCTTAAAAGATGCCTCGCCAACTTTTGCGGCTGCACCTTCGCCAGGTTTTTTACCTAAGCCAAACAACATCCATCGCCAAAAATTGTTTGGCGCTTCTGTTTTGTAGGACATTTGAATGACCCCATAAGGGCAATTCTGCTGGCAGTTACCACAACCAATACAATTGTCTCCTATAAACACTTCACCACCCAAACCACCACGCTGAATAGCATCAGGTGGGCAGTCTTTCATGCAGGTTGGATCTTCGCAGTGCCGACAAGAAGTTGGCACGTGGATATGCGCAAAGGTAGGACCTGCTTTTCGGTCTAATCTCGATGTGCCATCGTGCGTTGCCGCACAAGCGGATTCACAGAAATCACAACCAACACAAATATCTTCATCGATGAGCAACACATCTGTTGCCGCTCCCAATCCTTCCCCCATGAGAAAAGACATCAAATCACTTGATTCAGAGTTGCTCTGCAGTGCAACGTTTTGTTGATTGCGCTCCTGCATTGTTGCTTGTAAGCGCTCTTTCAGCGCCGGAGATCGCTCAAGCAACATGTGAAAGGATTCTTTATCGATGGATATTGTTTCCGTTTTCACCGTGGCACTAATGGTCGCACTGCGAACCGTATCGCCCAACAGACCCATTTCACCTACCGCAACGTTTGCCGGCACATAACTCATAATGACTTCTCGGCCATCTAATTCGACCGAAACGGTGACAGATCCACTGCGGATAAAATGCAAGCTGTCCGCTTCGTCACCTTCTGAAAAAATGACCTCTCCCGGCGCATACTGATTAATTTGCGCGTTAGCGGCAATCGGTTGCAATTCCTCAATTGGTGTCTCTGGAGCGAATTTTTGCTGAATAGTTCGAACGATAAAGGTTTCGTCAAGGACACGCTTTACGGCCTCTACGGACGCGATGAGTTTAATCATAGTGCGTCGCGGTGTTTCAACCAGAACACAGTCCTTACCCGCCTTGATGGTAGCCGAGCGACGGCGACCTGAAATCAGACTCATCTCACCAAAGAAGCTACCCATGCCAGAGTTAATTGACAGGTCTTCATTAATCTCGATGTTTACTTCACCTTGCAGGACCGTAAAGAAAGTGTTGGTGTAGTCATTTTTCGAAAATATAATGTCACCTTCGGCAGGCGCCATCACGTTAGAATCCAGCATCAACTCACGAAATAGCAGCGCGTTAACATCACCAAAGACGGGGATGCGCGCCTGCGCCATTTCAAGTATTTCATCGACATCTAAGTCGAACGGCAGCGCCCTAAATTTATCTTCAAGCAAGCCATGATCTGCGGGTTTAACCTCATTACCGACGATATATTCAACGACTTCATAGCCCTGATTCATCGCTTGCTTTATGAGCGGATAGCCACCCAGCGCACCAATGATATACATGCCTTCAACGTTCGATTCATAGGTACTGGTAAGTGCGGGTATCGCCGTCATATCTTTGCTAGGAAATTCGATACCGAACGACTCAACCAAACCTCGAGGGGGTATTGCACCGAGCCGAGCAATAATTCGGTTGACCGGCAACATAGCTTCACCGGTACTCGTTTTTAATTTTAAATTACCAGCGAAATCGGCACCGCTGGCCAAATGCTCAACCTCGGCGGGAGAGCTGCTGTAGTAGCACTCAATGGTCTCGGCATCGATTGCCGACGTTATCAGATTTAGATTACCCTCTTTTGCTCGAGCAAATTCATCTTTTCGGTTGATAATGTAGACTTTATTGTTTTTCGAAAGCGCGATCGCATTTTCGATCGCAGCATCACCTGCGCCGACCACAGCAATACTTTCGTCTTTGTATTCATCTGGATCATCGAGTTGGTACTGGACCCATTCCGCTTGATCTCCGGGAACGCCCAGTTGGCGCGGGTTTCCCTGCATGCCGATGCCGAGAATGATATGTTTAGCTTGAATGTCGTCGCCGCTGATAAGACCGATGGTGAAATTGCCCTTCTCACCCGAGATCGACTTTACTTCAGCGCCATACTTGATATTCACACCTAACGTGTCAATGCCGTTTTCCCAAACATCAAGAATTTCTTCGCGCTTTCCAGCGTCAAAACCAACAGGACTACGAAGCGGTAACACCCCAGGCTCAGCCATAACGTGCTTGCCTTTTTGGTACTTTTGAATCGTGTTCGCGATCTTTGGAGAGCTCTCCAGAAGCACGTGATCGATTCCGGACTCAGCACAACGCGCGGCTGCACTCAGCCCCCCTGGCCCTGCTCCAATGACGGCTATTTCGAACAATTCATCCCTCCCGCTTCTTATTATTTTTTTCTAAATTCGGACTGCTTTTCTCTGCCTTCCTGGCGAACGCGTTGCGTTCAAGAAACCAAAATATCACAGTACGGCCAGAATCAAAACTTCGGAGGATCGCGCAGTAGCTACGCTCACTGGCTGTTTGCGATGCATTCAGACAGCTGACAAACTTTGACAACAACTCGATACCACCAAGGTATTCGAGCACTTTAAAAATACTGAAATTCCGGCTATTTACTGCTGTGTTCTTTACGACTGAATACACTCGTCCTTCCTATGTCGCGCCCGAACAACAAAGACTAGCGCAATAATTCGCAAATGTAAGCAATTTATTGCGATTTGCAAAATATTCATTAATTCAGTCAGCCAACAGCTTGAAATCTGACCACCACTTGCTGCAAACACCGCCGGACCGCCCGCTGGGCAGGGGTTTCCGACGAACCACCGACCATCTCGCAACTGGAGAGCCTCGTTGAGCGACAGTAGATACGTCTGACAATTCCCCTCGGCGTTTACTTTGCTAGAAGTCTTTAACTTGCTTCTCGATGCTCAACTGGACCACCTCGGATTTTTGAGTCAGATCAATCGATCCAGACAGCGCTTGGTAGTCATTAGGTCCCGCAGTCGCAATGCCCGAAGCTGATATTCGTGCCACCACCTGAACGGTGTCAAAATTCGCCAGCCCCATCCCTTGCATCATCGCCATGGATTCATCCAAAGTGACCAGTTGCGGCAACTCACCGCGCGTCATGCGCTGCACAGCAAGCGGCATAGGCGGACCAGAGATCGCCCGGGCAAAAACAAAAACGGGCGTTGCAGCATCTATTTGAACAGAGTCCGCCACTTCGACCAGCACTTGAAGCCGACGGCTGGCTAAGGCCGCCGTTTGTGCCTTCGGTGCCGCTTGAATTGTCGTCGCTCTCCCCTCCTCTGACCCTATCGGAGGCGCCTGAGCTATGGGTACCTCGGCCATCATAGGCGCATCGCCTAAGTCTTCTTGGATTCGAACGATAGCCCGATTGATCATATCTGCTCGTTCACCTTCCGCGCCGGCCGCTAGGGCACGCTGAAACAAACCAATCGCTCCTCGTAAGTCCTGACTCTGGAAGGCACCCAACGCTTTGATTTCTAACATCGTAATGTCATGGGGGTTAAGTGCCAGCGTCGCTTCGATCGCCGCCGCAACCCTAGGTGTAACTATCTGCCCATCTGCCATGTATAGTGCCTCAGCGTAGTATGCTGAGAGACTATGATCATCCTTAAACTTGGCCAACATGTGCGCAAAGGCAGCAGCGGACTGCTCATAATTCCCCATATTTAGATAGGAGCGACCCAGCATATACCAACCTTTATCATTATCCGGTTGATCCTTTAAGCGTTCTGCCAAAGCCTCGAGGTTTTTCGCGAGCGCAACGTCATCACTTGAGCTCTGCGTCTGCAGTTCTTCTGCCAGCGCTACATTTAAACTCAATAAAGCCGCCAAAATCCAAAATCTCATCTCACTCTCTTTTCGGTCTAATTTATAAGTAGACGCCAATCATTCATTAATGACGTTTTTGCCTATCGGCACATAGCCTGGCGATTTTCTGATCGCATCGAGACCCTCGGGAACCCGCCATGCCCAGAATAGCTGTGCGAACGGTCCGAGCACGACGGCGAACTATCCTAGTGTGACACGGGGCAAGTACAAAACAAAATTACCGTAGCGCCTGCCCCAAATGTGATCCAGCATTTTCTCAATGAGGCTTGGATCAGTCATGCCTACGATTACACGCAGCCGCCCTTCTAAAGCAGGAGATAAAATAATCTCGAGTATAGCGCTGACCGCTCATAACTTTTTTGAGTGATTACCCCCCAAGTAAAAAGAGCCATAGGTCGGTCATGACTTGCCAGACATTCTAACGATTTGCTATCGTCCCCACCTGTGGAATATTTATTCCAGTTACCCGGGAAATAAGTATGTGGCTCCAAGTCCGACCGGTCTTAGCGCTTTTTTTTTTGAGCTTAGGCCAATATCTTTCGGCTGCGCCAGTAAACGCCCTCGACGCTGACAGCACACTCCGGGACGATCTCGTAACAAAGGCTCGCGTTTTTCAAGATCAGGGGTATCGCACTCAAGCGATTGCGTTACTTCAACAAGCCGACCAATTAGCCAAACAGCTAAGCGAAGATTCGAGCGAAACAGGGCTTCTCCTCGCCCAGCTCTACTTCGAGTTGGGCGAATACCCTCTTAGCCTAAATCTGATCACCCGCACGCTGGATCAATCAGAATCGAAAGCAATCGAAGCGAGAGCGCTCAATATTCTCGCTAGCGTGCAAAGCATCCTTAATGATGTCAAAACCGCGACCGACACCTTTGCTCGCGCATATACTGCGAGCTTGGCGTCCGGTGACCAAGCGATGACCTTGACCGTTTTAACAAATCATCTACGTCACGAGCTAGACAATAAAAACGCCAATAAGTCACTTGCCATAGGCAAACAACTCTTGACGCTCTCATCAACACTCGGCGTACGTTCGGATACAGTTGAGATTCAAATCTCTATCGGCGACCTGTTTATTCGAATCGCCGACCAAACCGGAGAAGACAATTTTTACAGACAGGCTTTAAGCATTCTCCAGCAAGCCGAAACCACAGCAAAAAATCAAGGCCAAGTCCGATTGCAAAGCTATGCCATCGGTCATCAGGGACGGTTATTGATCAATCAGAATAAACTCGAGGACGGTATCCAACGGTTAACCACAGCCAACTTTTTAGCAAATACCCGCCGCGCTTTTGAGAGCGCCTATTTATGGCAATGGCAATTAGCCCGCGCGCTGCGCTTACAAGGTAAAACAGACGATGCGATTTCGGGATATCAGACCGCAATTGGCACGCTCGAACACGTCAGGACCGAGCTCATCAACGGCTCTCCATTTACTTTTCCGCAAAAGGTCCAACCGCTTTTTGCTGAACTCTCTGACTTGCTGCTAACCGCTGCCATCGAGGCCAAAACACAACCTCGTCGGCAGACTTACCTTAAGCAAGTACAGACAGTACTGGAGCAGTCCAAATCCGCCGAGCTACAAGACTATTTCCAGAACGATTGCGTGATACCAGATCAGGCTGTTGACTTGAAACTTGTCGAAGCGGCAACCGCGATCATCTACCCGGTCATTCTTGCGGATCGACTAGAGGTGCTCGTCAACATCGATGATCAGGTGTACCAATTTGTTCAATCGATCAGCGCATCAGCGCTCGAGCAACTGGCTAACGACTTTCGCTATAACCTAGAACTCGATCAAGGTGATGACGAATACAAAGCCCTCGGAGAGGAACTTCATGAGCTTGTTTTCGCAGATGTGGAACCCTTGTTGCGGGAGAAGAGCGTTGAAACCCTACTCGTCATACCTGATGGCATTCTAAGAACCATTCCATTTTCTGCCTTCTTCGATGGTGACCAATATATGATTGAAAAGTACGCGATCGCGACGACGCCAGGCATCAGTCTGACCTTTCCCAAGCGCCTCGATGTTCAAGAAGCCACTCTTTTCGCCGGGGGTATTTCTCACTCCGTTCAAGGTTTCTCGAGTTTACCCGGCGTTCCTGGCGAACTAGATAAACTACAGGATCAACATGGTGCACAAATATTGCACAACGAGGAGTTTCAAAGAAGTACGATCGAAGCTCAACTAAGTTCAGAGCAATACTCCATCGTACACATTGCGACGCATGGCCACTTTGATAGCAACCCCCAACAATCATATTTGCTGACCTACGACGGCAAATTAACCATGGATCTGTTAGAGCAAAGTATCGGGAGTAGACAACAAACCGGCAATACCCTCGACTTGCTGGTGCTGAGTGCTTGTGAAACTGCGGTGGGTGACAATCGCGCCGCACTTGGACTCGCAGGCGTGGCGCTAAAGGCGGGCGCTAGAAGTGCAGTGGCTTCCTTATGGCAAATCAGTGACGCGGCCACGGTGCTTATTATCGGTAGTTTTTACGACCATGCGACAAAGGACCACATCAGCAAAGCACAGGCGTTAAAGAAAGCGCAAAATGAACTCATCAACTCTGAGCGCCACAGCCACCCCTCAGATTGGGCACCCTTTTTACTTATTGGTAACTGGCTATGATGCAGGTACTGACTTTTGCCCTGGGAATATTGCTTGCAGTATCGGCATTAGCCATCGACGACGTTGTTGTAACAGGGAGTTTTACATCCAAGGCCAAAGCCGAGGAACAGCTGGTTGAGCCTAAGCGCGTAAAAAGGTTGCCGAGCACAGCTGCATTATCTCCACAGATTAGCGAGCAAAGTCGTGTTGAAATTAGTCGATTCATTTACCAAGCACCCGCGCTAGAGGAACAGATCGCGGCTTTGCTATTACCGGTCACTGGTTCTCAGGTTGAAACCACTACATTACTTACGACCAAAGACAAAATAAACCAGCTGTTTGTGACAAACGGCTTCATCAATACTGGCATGGTTATTCCCGACCAACAGATTCACAAGGGCGTACTAAAGCTAGACTTTATCAGCGGCAAAATTTCGGACTTGCAAATTTCGAGTCGTCTAAAAGACAAGTATATCAGTAGTCGGTTGGAGATTAATGAGCCGTTCAACTTGGTTCAACTTCAGGATGCTCTCAAACTACTTGAGCAAAACCCGCTAGTCTCACGAATAGACGCAAGAGTGGCGCCGGGGGCTCGCCCCGGAGAAGCAACACTCGCGCTTGATGTTGAAACCAACCCTCGATTTAGCCTTGGATTGGATGTCGCCAACGATCGCTCTCCATCGATCGGTAGCCAGACTGCAAAGATAAGGGCTAGCGCCAGCAACTTAACTGGGTGGGGCGAGACTTTTCAGCTCGGGGCCTCCGTTACAGAGGGGCTCGACGCGCAGGATGTTGCCATAGCCGTACCTTTAACGGCAGGCGGCGCTAACCTAGAGATTCAATATGCGCTGAGCGATTCGTCTGTGATAGAGGAACCGTTTAATGAAATTGACGTGGAGAGTGAAACTGAATCCCTTGGCCTGCAGCTGAATTGGCCCATTCTGAAAACCCTCTCCAGTGAACTATCCTTACAGCTGTCATTTGACGTCAGACGAAATCAAACCTCATTACTAGGCCAACCTTTTTCTTTTTCTGAAGGTGCTATCAATGGTGAAAGCAAGGTCGCACCCCTACGGGTTGCAGTCTCTTACACAGAGCAGAATATTAACGATTCGTTAGCGGCGAGGTTTTCGATTTCAAGAGGTACGTCAAAATTTGATGCGACCGAGGGCAGTGATGTAACTGATGGACGGTTTACCAGCTACCTGGCTCAGGTTCAGTATTCCAAACTCCTTGCTAAAAAATTCCACATTACGGCGAAGGCGCTCGCGCAACATGCCGCTGACCCTCTCTTATCTATCGAAAAATATGCGCTCGGGGGCATCGAAACCATACGCGGTTACCGGCAGAACCAAGTCGTGCGAGATAACGCTTATCTTGCCTCACTTGAAGCGCACTATCGACCTGAACTACCTATCTGGATCGACTTAATCGGCTTTCTTGATTGGGGTCGCGGAGAAAATCACAAAGACTCTACCTCGATCGGGCATTCAGACCTTGCGAGTGTTGGCGTCGGGGTGGTTGTGAAGCATTCGCAGCGGTTTAGCTTTGAATTATACCTCGCTCATGGATTTGATGATTTCAAAGCCTCGGAGTACGACCTACAAGATGATGGCGTCCATTTTCGCCTGGGATATCGACATGCGTTCTAAATCGAATCTAATCCTCGTATCAACCCTACTTTGCATGCCCGTTGGATATGCAGAGGTCACTCTCGATGGTTCCGTGGGGGCAAGTGATATCAGCCCGGGCGATTCGGTACCCGCCGGTAACGGCTTCACCTATAACATTACATCGGATTTTGGTGAGCAGGCAGGAGAAAATCTATTTCACAGTTTTGATCGGTTTAATATTCATTTAGGCGAGCATGCGAATTTTTCGGGACCGACAAGTGTCAGCAATATTGTGAGTCGCGTGACAGGGGGCGAGTCGTCAATCGCTGGCAAGATCACCTCCAGTATTAGTGGCGCCTCACTTTGGTTGGTTAACCCTGCAGGGTTTATATTTAGCAATGGTGCAGTCGTAGATGTTGACGGTACCTTGCACCTATCGACCGGCGACTTTCTCGAGTTTTCCGACGGTTCGCGTTATTTCAGCAATCCTTCTGCGTTGTCTACCTTAAGCACCAGCGCGATCTCCTCGTTTGGCTTTCTCGCGGACAGTGGCGGCACTATCAACATCGATAGCAGTCGAGCGCCCGATGGTGAAGTCGATGCCACCTCGCACAATCTCAATATAAACGCCCAGGCCATCACGGTTCGAAACGCCGACCTAAACGCACAGGAAATTGGCATTCGTACGGGTGATGCGAGCTTTGGCAATATTTATCTTGAGAATAGCCTGCTTGAAACGGTTGGCGGCGGTACCTTTTTCCAGGGTGGGACCGTCTATGCGGTCGATACTGTCATTACGGCTTCTGGGCGCGGTAGTGGTGTCAAAGTTCGATCGAATTCACTCGCCCTAGAGGGCATCAACGGCAGCAGCGCGATTCGCTCAGGCAAACTGGGGGCGAGCGGCGGTGATATCGATATCGTGGCCAACGATATTAGCCTTGAACATAACGTTGAACTATCAACATCGTCTGGCGGTAGTCTTGATGGTGGCGACATACGCCTCGATGCCAGCACGATGTTAATTTCGGACAATAGTCAGCTCGCTTTATTCGCGGGCAACGACAGTCGGGCCGGCGACATTATCATTAATACCACTGATATTTTGATCGAGAACAATAGCAGCCTCAACTCCTCTAGTAAGTTTCAAGGAGCGATAGCTGGTTCAATCGAAATCACAGCCGCAGGCCGGTTCGACATTGAGTCCGGTAGTGCCTTGATCGCAGAATCAGACAATGCGGGTATCGGCGGGCGAGTGAGCATCAATGCCGCAGATATTGTCATTACCGGTGAGACTACCATCGACGTCCAGGCATTAGGTTCTGGCGATGCAGACGTGCTCAACCTCCAAGCACAGAACACTATCACGATGAGCGATGGTGCTTTGATCAATGCGTCTAGCGTGGGGTCGGGAAACGGCGGCACGGTAAAACTAGCAGCAACAACGATCACACTGGATAACGTCGAGGTACTCGGTGAGGCGATAGGCACTGGCAGTGGTGGCGACATCTTGTTTGAAGCAACGACTGTTTCGATAAGCAACGACTCAACCGTCAACGTTTCTTCACTTTCTACGATCGATGAGGCTGGTGACGCGGGCGCCGTGCGCATCACCGCTGAAACAGTCGACATCGCGAATACTGAATTTCTGCTGGCGACTTTAGGTGGTGGCGAGGGCGGTGCTTTAGAGATCGACGCAACCGATATCGATCTTAGCCAGACATTAATTGAAGCAGAAACGAAAGGCTCAGGGAACGGCGGCGAAATATTGATGCGTGGCGAAACCATCGACTGGCGTGATGTGGCCGTGAATGCAAGCGGCATCGGCACGGGTGTCGGCGGCGAAATCCTGCTGCAGGGCGGCGCGATCAAGCTCCTTAATCCGAATATCAACATTACCGCCGAAGGTTCTGGTGCTGCTGGTGACCTCATCGCATCAGGGGACAGCTTTATCGCAACAGGAACCGGCGGTATTTTTGGTGATTCCCAGGGCAGTGGGGTGGGTGCAGACATACAACTGCTCACCGCTGAGACGGTTCTCCAAGACGTCACGTTAACAACGAGCAGCTTAGGCGATGGTCCCGGAGGCGAGATCCAGATTTATTCGATCGACTCGGTCACGATTGATGGGGCGACTCTAGATTCCCAAGCGCGTGGTGCCGGTGCCGGTGGAGACATTGATATTCGCACCGAGGATCTCCAACTGCTTGGCTCGGGGTCGCTCAACGTCGCTGGGTTTGGCAGCGGTAAAGCGGGCCACATGGAACTCTCTGCCTCAAATGTTGACATCGGTGGGGAGGCCGCTCTGATATTGACGGCGTCAGGTGACGGCGTCGGAGGAAAATTAACCCTCGATGCAGACACCTTTGTTCTATCAGAGAATGCTGAGATTACGGGCAATGTATCAGGTGCCGGCGATGGCGATCTATTACAATTTAATACCACATCGTTTGTCCTAGAAGACCAAGCTGAAATTACCTCCAATACGAGCGGCGCAGGTACCGGTGGCACCATAGAGGTGAATAGTACGGACTTTCGAATTCAGGATCTTGCTGAAATCACAGCAGAAACCCTTTCACCCGGTGAAGGCGATGCAGGCTTGGTTAAAATAGCCGCATCAAATTTCGTGATGGCAGGCGGCAAGATAATAACCACAACCGACAGTCCTGGGGTCGGCGGGATAGTTGATGTTCGAGCGGATAACGTTCGTATTGAAAATGGCAGCGCCATCGAGAGCGATGCTTTAAACAGTGGTCCTGGTGGAGCCATCATTCTAATCGCGAGGGACTCGTTTCTTTTGAGTAATGCGCTTATCGAGGCAGAGGCAAAAGGCAGCGGTAGCGGTGGTCTGGTGCAGATTGAAGCCCCTGATATAACACTTGGAGAGGATGGCGAGGTCAATATCTCAGCCTTGAGCGGCACCGGAGACGCGGGCGAGTTGACCATCAGAGGGGAGAGCCTGACTCTCGACAACAGTCTGATCGCAACCGAAACTTTAACCGCAGGAAATGCCGGACATGCGACCTTGACGGCGGATACGATTATCGCAACCGGAGCCGTTATTCAGGGCGAAACCCTCGGTGCCGGCCAAGGTGCTGATATTACGCTACTGGCAGACGATATTGCCTTGACCGGGACGATCGTCAACAGTTCTACGGAGAGCGACGGCAGCGGCGGCATTATTCAAATGAGTGGCGAGACCATTCTGATTGACAATGGCAGTGCCATCGAAAGTGACTCATTAAGCAGTGGAAATGGCGGTGAAATCATTTTGAGCGCGAGTACGGCCTTCCACCTAGAAGATGCCATTGTCGAGGCTGAGGCACTAGGCAGTGGTAGCGGTGGTCTGGTTCAAATTGAGGCTCCCGACATCACGCTTGGAGAGGATGGCGAGGTCAACATTTCAGCCTTGAGCGGTACCGGAGATGCGGGCGATTTGACCATCAAGGCAACGCGCCTGACGCTCGACAACAGTCTGATCGCAACCGAAACTTTAACCGCAGGAAATGCCGGACATGCTACTCTGACTGCAGACACGATTATCGCGACCGATGCCATCATTCAAGGTGAAACTCTCGGTACCGGCCAAGGCGCTGATATTTCGCTACTGGCAGACGATATTACCTTGACCGGGACGATCGTCAACAGTTCCACGGAGAGCGACGGTGGTGGCGGCTTTATTCTGATGAGTGGCGATACCATACTTATTGAAAGCGGCAGTGCCATCGAAAGTGACTCATTTAGCGGTGGTGATGGCGGTGAAATCATTTTGAACGCGAGTACGTCCTTCGACCTCAACAACGCCATTGTAGAGGCTGAGGCACTAGGTGATGGTGTTGGCGGACTCATTGAGATTTCGGCGCCTGACGTGACCCTTGGTCAGGATGGTGAGATCAACATCTCCGCACTGAGCGGTACGGGCGACGCGGGCGAATTGACGGTGACCGCGACCAACCTTGTTTTAGATAACAGTTTGATCGCTACCGAAACCTTAACGACGGGAAATGCCGGACGAGTCATTCTGTCCGCAGACACGATTACCGCAGCGAATGCGATTATTCAAGGCGAAACGCTTGGCGCTGGCAAGGGTGCCGATATTACGCTGCAATCTGCTGACATATCTTTAACGGCGACCAGAGTCGATAGTTCCACACTGGGTTTAGGCGAAGGCGGGTTTATTCGGCTGAACGGAAGTAACGTCTTAGTTGACGGGTCTACCCTTGTTACTGAAACCGAAGGCTCGGGTCGTGGCGGTACCATTTTTATTTCCGCAGATCAGTTGGATATCCTTAATCAGGGTAACCTAAACGGTCGTTCCAGTGGTGGTAGCGGCGACGCCGGAAGTATATCGATCTCTACCAATGACCTGAACATTGATGATGGTTTGATCACCCTAGTGACCAATACGCCCGGCTCAGGCGGCGACCTCATTATTACGACTGAAACATTTATGCTCGATCAGTCGACGATAAGTGCATCCGCTAACAGTGATGGTAATGCGGGCCGAATCGAGATCAATGCAACCTCAGGAAGGCTTCAAAACAATACCATCGTCAGTTCGGACACTACAGGAAGTGGCATCGGCGGCGACATTCTCATTCGGACAAACACGTTAGATATTTTTTCCGAAGCGGCTATTTCTTCCTCTGCAACCGGGATTAGTGATGCAGGAGATGTGACTTTGCTCGTGCCGGAGACACTACAGATTGTTGGCGGTGCCATTCAGACCACGTCAGCGCTGAGTGGCGGCGGCAGCATCGATATACAGACACAGAACCGAATCCGAATTGACCAAAGCATCGTTTCGGCATCAGCAAATGGCGTGACCGAAAGTAGCGGCGGTGGCAACATCAGCATTGATCCTGAGCTGTTTACGATACGCCAGAGTCAGATCGTGGCGCAGGCGAATGCAGGCACGGGGGGTAATATTGATTTGGTGGCGAATAACTTCGTAGCGGATACGGAAACCCTTATTTCAGCTTCGTCCAAACGGGGCATTGACGGTACAGTCGAGATTGAATCTCCTAACCAGGCAGTAAATCCGATCAGCGCAGAGCTGAATACAGGTTTTCAGGAGCTTCCAGAGTTCATTTCAAATAATTGTGCATCCTCGAGCTCGCAAGATCGCAGCTACTTAATCGTTGACAACATGAACCCGGTTAGACGTGATCCGGCGGACTACCTGCCAGCACCAAGGTCAGATGTGTCTGCCGCCGCTTATGAAAAAACCATGACTGACGCCGGCAAGCTCATTAACATGCCCGGTTGCTAGTGACGGATAAGCGCTACCAAGCGCTTTCCGCATATATTCATAGCCTGGTATCAGCGTGCCAGATAGAGCCGCGCCCTAGCCTATATCGATCAGCTATTAGAACGCATTCGCGCCAAACTCCCTCAGGAAGGTTCAGCACTCTGGGCCTTATTCGCTTCTCGTCTCTGTTCATCAACTTTCTTGACGCCGTCTCTGATCTCAGGGTAAGTCGAGCAAATCCTATCGAGATCAGAACGTTTCAGTTCGTACATCGAACATGGCGTCGCAGCGGTTGCCGTCGCATTCCTTGCGGTATCATTCAGTAATGCCGATTCACCAAAAAAGTCACCGGCATAGAGCGTTGCAAGATCTTTCTTCTCGCCATTAGTTTCAACTGTCACGTGGGCAATACCCCGTGCAATTAAAAACATGGAGTCACCCACTTGGCCCTGCCGAATAATATCGGTTCCCCTTGTCACCGTCGCAGCACGCAGGTAGTTGGCAATCACACCATACTGGCTCGGATCAATCTCGCTAAACAAGGGAACCTTAGCGAGCAATTCATCTATCTCGATTTCAAAACAAGCTGTCATGTTGTCCTGAGCGAGCGTGCGCAGCCGTTCTGACTGCTCCTTGATGATGGCACTGGCAATACCTGACTGAATAATGCCAAGTTCTTTTGCATGGTGGACTGAATTGTGCTCCGAGATCAGCATGAGCCGCTGCCCCAATTGTTCCTGAGTCGTTTCGACGAATTCAGGGTACTGTTCCCCAACTTCATCAATCTGTGCTTTTGCGTCATTTGAGATACCCTCGTAAATAGCGCGTAGGCGTTCGACAATATCTACGTCGTATTCCGTACCGGCTATTTTTGATAGCTGCGTTAAGACGGTTTGACTCGCCCTATGTCGCGCCCAAACCACGCCGTAATTTCGAACGATCCATTGGGTACGCATTGCCTCTAAGGTGCGATGCATACCGGGCACAAAACTGATTAGGGACATCAGCATAAAACTAAAACGTTTGCTGATAGATGTTTCTATTTCTGCGGTGGGCAACCCACCACCATGGCGCACGCCATCCATCTGTACTTCCATGGTGTAATTCAACTCACGGTAGGCCCATTCGTTGATCAAACCCTGTGAAAAAAATTCTCTATAACTTGATTTTTCACGCACAATACAACGCAAGGCCAAGTTTGTGGTTTTCTCGCCGGCATCCATTTCTTCGTGAACATTTGCAATCTCTGATTCCAAACCAGATATTTGTCGCTCACCCTTTTCTTTAATATTGTCTGCGATTCGGTTTGAGAAAAGACCGCCATTGGCCAATTCCTGCATACGGGTCAAACCCTCGGTGCGCGCATCGCGGTCCCCTTCTAACTTGGCTAACTGATCTGCGAGGCTGAACTGGTCTAATTTCAAGCGCTTCACAAGCGCTTCAATAGACAGACCTTGGAAGATCAGCGTAAATACTACGGCCCCCATAACAACCGCTACTAGTGTGTCTTTATGGGCAAACCCCTCAGGCAGTGCTAGCACAATAGCAAGTGCGATTGCCCCTCTCAGACCGCCCCAATACATCACCATTCTATAGGGCATACCGATAGCGTCCTGCCCAGGCATTTTGCCAATTAAAGGCACAGCACCGAAGACGACGACAGCTCTGGAAAGCAACATGCATCCGAAGACCAGTGCGATAAGGTCCAGCGACGCCCAAAGTGCGCCTAGGTCGATCTGCATCCCGACCATTAAGAAAATCAGAACATTCGCGATGTAGGCCAGGTATTCCCAGAAATGCTCCATGAACTCTTCCGTAGAGGGCGAGATCTTAGTCTTACCCCACGAGCCCATCATTATGCCGGCGGCCACGACCGCCATAATGCCGCTCACATGGAAAACATGTTCGGCAATAATGAACGAAAAATACGCAAGAATTGTTGAAAGTGTAATCTCTATATCAGCGTCCGACTCGATCGCCCCCAACATATGTCCCACCGCAAGCGCTAATATCCAGCCAACAAATGCTCCGCCTATAAAGACGACAAAGAACTCGCCAATACCTGATATCACGACCCCGCCTGAAAATTCGCCAGCGCCAGCAGTGATGATACCGATGAGCAACGTGGCAAGTACTAACGATGTCGCATCGTTAAATAGGCTTTCCCCTTCAACCAACACAGTCAGTCGTTCTGGCACACCCAACTGCTTGAAGATAGAGATCACGGCGACAGGATCCGTTGCGCTTAAGATAGCGCCGAGGAGCAGCAACACTAATAAATCAAACTCCGTAAAGATCGACATAATGAAACCAATTATCGCCGTAGAAACTAATAAACCGGGGACAGCCAGTGCGAGAATTGGGAGAATATTTCTACCTACTTGGCGCGCATTTAGGTTGAAGGCAGATTCAAAGATGAGCGTCGGGATAAAAACAAACAAGACAAGATCTGGCGTTAGCGCAAAGTTCTTTAAGGACCCAAAGCCAAGTATATTCTCAGAGGCATAGGATACAGCGATTCCTACAAACACCAGCCCAATGGTTAGCGGTAACTTGTCAATACGTTTGCTCAGCATTGTGGTGACGGCTGCCACCAACATGAGCAATGTAATGCCGGTCATCAATTCAGCTATATGAAACCCTTCATGTGCCATAGCGATATCCCTTTTTTATTTTTGTTTGCTCTAAGCAGCTAGCAGGCAAACGCCTGTCTACTCCCTACTATACTCAATTTAAAGGTAAATTGGTGGTGATGAAAGCTTGTTATACAGAATTTTTCGCCAATAAGAACTATTAAGTGATGTCAGATATTTTTCTCTGATGCCAAGTTCACTCTGCCTTTCTGAGCCTGACAAAACTACGGAGGCTATGCTCCCTGAACAGGGACACATCTCTCTGTGCGGGGGAAACCGGCACGATTATTGTGGCGGTAAAGCCAATCGGCACGCCGATCCACATGCCAAGGCGCTACCTAGGGGCTCTCGTCAGCGATTCTTGCCCCTAACGTCCCCTTCATAGCCCCTTACCCATAAGGTCAAGAAAACACGACCTGAGATGCGCTGAAACCCAAAAAACGCCTCCGGATCGGCGCTCACCTTTTGCGTAATCATTGCTTTCTCGCAATACTTGAGGATGGATATAGCAACCAAGGGGATCTTATTCAACATCCTTCCCGGCATTATTCCGCTGAGGAATCGACCCAAACATAGGTTTCGCTTGCCGAACGCCCGCCACATTGGGTGCCTGGCTGACTAGCCGATTGACTCATGTCCAAAGAGGTAATGTCCGACGTACCACTCCCTTCCGTGGTCGTACGCGAACAGCTCCTCACAGGCCATGAAGAACATGCGCCAGCGGTTGATTAAAATAGTCGCGTCAGTTGGATCGTCGCTGTTTTCGAAAATCTCGCGAACCCGATCGATGTGCTCGTCCATAAGATCCAGCCAAGCCCTAGAAGTCTTTGCATAGTGCTCCCCATTCACCGCCCAACGATTTTGAAGCGAAAGAGGAGACTTTACCTGTGTGGGTAGATCCCAACTAGGCATCAACCCGCCCGTAAAAAAGTGCCGCGCCATCCAGTCAGCCTCGCCGTCGTCTTGAAAGAAGTAGGGCATGTTTTTGTGGCAAAAAATGTGAAACCACAGTTTGCCGGTCGGCCTTAGCCACGTTGAGATGCGCTCAAATAACGTTTCATAATTACGCATATGTTCAAACATCTCGATGGAGAGCACCCTGTCGAAGGTCTCGTCTGTTGCAAAATCGTTCATATCGCAAGTGACGACATTTATGTTCTTGATGCCTTGTTCAGCTGCTTTTCGATCAATGTAGGTTTTTTGCGTCGTAGAATTACTGACCGCTGTCACCTTTGCCTGTGGGTAGTGCTTTCCTAACCAAAGCGTTAAAGATCCCCAACCGCAACCGAGTTCCAGAATCTGCATGCCATCTTCTATCTCAGCGCGCTCACAGCTGACGGAGAGCATGCTCTCCTCGGCAATGGACAGGTTATTTACATTCGCGTCGAATAAGCAGCAGCTGTATTTTTTGTGCTCGCCGAGCGTGAAGTCATAAAACTCAGTTGGCACTTCGTAATGCTGCTCGTTTGCGTCGTCCGTGTTAAGGGCAAGTGGACTTGCCGCCATCGACTTGAGTAATTCCTCCAGTCGACCGTCTGTGCTGAAATTTCTTCTTTCTTTTTCAAGTCGTTGGCCCAGTATGCGACGGATGCCGAATCGCGTTAGAACATCTGGCACGTAGCCTTTTTCAACTAGATCGATAATACCCATGCAAGACCCTATTTCGCGTAAGTCGGTTTTGTGAATTCTGCCTGAACGCAACCGATGGATTTTTCTTCGAAACCACCCTCGCAATAACACAGATAATATTCCCACATGCGCAAGAACCGGTTGTCGTATCCGAGTTCCGTGATTTGCTCAACATTAAGATAGAATTTTTCACGCCATTTGCGCATTGTGGTTGCATAGTGCCCAGTGATGTCCTCGAGCGCCGTCATGCGAAGGTCGGTTTCATTCGTCGCAATATTGGTTAACGCTGTCACAGAGGGTAAAGCGCCACCGGGAAAGATATAACGTTGTATGAAATCGACGTTGCGCTTCGAGAATTCGTAATGTTGGTCCGCAATTGTGATGGCTTGGATGAGCATTTTCCCCGTTGGCTTAAGCAAAGAAGCACATTTCTCGAAGTAGTTGCCGAGGTAGGCGAGACCCACCGCTTCTATCATTTCAATCGAAACCAACTTGTCATATTGGCCGGTGAGGAGGCGATAATCTTTCTTAACAATTTCAATTCGGTCCTGCAGTCCTGCATCTTTAACCCTTTGACAGGCTAACTGATATTGCTCCTCACTGATCGTGGTTGTGGTGATTTTACAGTTGTAGTTTCTCGCGGCATGCAGCGCAAATGAGCCCCAGCCAGTACCAATTTCAACAACGTGATCTGATTCGCTCAGTCCGAGTTTCTGACAAATCCTATCTAGTTTGGCAGTTGACGCTTGTTGCATTGTCGCGTCGGGTTTCTCAAAAAAACCAGAGGAGTAAGTCATCGTTGGATCAAGAAAATTTTCAAAGAGTTTGTTGCCGAGATCGTAGTGCGCTGCGATATTTTTCTTAGACCCATCGACAGAATCTCGATTCATCAGATGGAGTAACTTATAAAGCGGCTTTTTATAGGCAGCGTTACCTAGCCCACGCAGTACGGAGGTGTTGCGAAGTAGCACTTGAACAAGCAACGTAAGTTGATCGCAGGTCCACATGCCTTGCATATATGCCTCTGAAGCACCCACCGCACCGCCAGCAGCGAGGGTGGTGTAAAACCGGTCGTCATGCACGTTCACGGTGGCTGCAGGTTCAGCGCTATTTCCGCATTGCTGCGTAAAATCGCCATCAATAAAGATAATATTGCCGTGCTCCAGGTTACTGAAGTTGGCGTAAAACTTTTTCTTAATAAGCGTGATAAACCAGCCATCTTTGCGTCTAACTGATTCTGGTGGGTAATCAAGCGTGAGAGTTTTCATTCGCTGTGTTCCTGCCGTTTTATTTTATCCGGGTGACCGTAGAATGGTATTTTTTTCAGCCACAAAACAACGGCTTGAAAATAAATAGCGCTGATTGTGAGAAACGCCTGCCCAACCTGACGACGGGTACTACGAGAAAGCGTGTCAGCATTCATGGGCTGCTTGACCATTGACATACTTGCTGTGAAAAGTGGTGCAGACCGACGGCTTACCTTAATTTGTACGTTCATTCGGTCGTTCGGATCACTGATAGCCCATTCATAGGTCGTATCCATTGGCATGAAGGGTGAAACATGAAAGTTTTTCTGGGTCGGATTAAGAAACTCGGGACCCTCCAACAAATAAGCGTGGCGTTCGTCCCAAGGTGTATTGTGCACCTCTGCAAGGACATATTTGAGTTCTCTTGGCCCACCTTGTTCGGCGTGATAGCAATAAAAGAGGCTGATCGGGTTCATGCAATGGCCCAATCTTCTTGGCGTCGTCAGCAGATATGCAGAGCCATTAAATGCCTCACCACCGAGATCCTTGATAGTTTTCTTCACCTGCTCTGTGAGCGACAACTCGCCTGGAAGATAATCCTGACGTTTAAAACTGATCAGGTTGAAGCGTTCAGCCGACCAAAATGAGGATTGAGAGAAGACGGTTTCTATCTCCGAGAGTTCGAGAAACAGGTAATCCATCCGGTATTGGAATGTGTGGACATTCGGTTTGAACCTTTTGTGAAAAATAGTGCCTTCATAGATGCAGGATTTCACCACCTCACTCCTAATTCCTGACACACGCGCAGCGCGCTCTTTACGCCATCCTCGTGAAATCCATAATGCCAATAAGCGCCACAATAGTGGGTGCGATTTTGTGCAGAAATTTCTCCGTGCCGGTTTTGTGCCTTGACCATGTGAGCATCATAAAATGGGTGAGAATACTCAATCGTCTTAATGATCGTATCGGGCTTGATATCAGGATCATTAAGCGTGACAAGCACCTGTGTCCGTGACGGTATGTGTTGCAGGATATTCATGTTGTAGGTCAGGCGCGCCTGATCTGCTGTTTTATTTCGAGGAATTGAGTAGTTCCAACTTGCCCATGCCTTCGGCCGGTTTGGTAGGCGAGACCTATCGGTGTGCAGGTAAGCTGTATTTTTTGAAAAACGTATTGCGCTGAGAATTTGTTGCTCCTCAAGAGAGGGCTCTGCCAGTAGTTGAAGTGCTTCATCACTATGACAAGCCAAGATAACCTCATCAAACGCTTCAGTATTTGCATCGGTTTCTATCAACACTGCAGAGGTACTACGAACAATGCGCTTGACCCCGGTAGAGAGCCGTATATCTTTGAGGTGCGGCAGCATGGCATTGATATATTGATTCGACCCTCCCTTCACAACAAACCACTGGGGCCGATTTTTTAGATCAACAAGACCATGATTGACAAAAAAATCGATTAGTGACCGAATGGGAAACTGACCAATCGCTTCGTCGCCGGTGGACCAAATTGCGGCGGCCATTGGATAAAGATATCGAGATGCGAAAATCTTGCTGAACCTATGCTCAGCAATGAATTCGTCGAGGTTTTTCTCGCCCGGGTCGATGGTTTTTGCCATTTTGTTAAACCGCAAGATGTCTCGAATCATGAGCCAAAACGAGGGCCGAAATAGGTTTGTTCGTTGCGCGAATAAACTGTCAAGGTTGTGGCCATTGTACTCCATATCCGCCGCCTCATCCCTGAGCGAAAAACTCATCTCGGTGGGCACTCCAGCGCAATCTAGCTCCTGTAGCAACTTGATAAAATTTGGATAAGTTCGGTCGTTGTAAACAATAAATCCGGTATCAACTGTCGTCGGCAAATTATCTATTTCTATCTTGTGGGTGTGTGTGTGCCCCCCTAGATAATCGTTTTTCTCAAAAAGCGTAATGTCGTGGTCATTGCGCAGCAGATAGGCACAAGTCAGACCGGAAATCCCGCTACCTATTACAGCCACTTTAGCCATGATGGATTGACATCCTGTTCATATTTACCCTTTCTTATGCCTATTAACCTGTCGCCTTATGTCGCTGAGGGCTGACAGGGAAGCACGAAGTTTAAACTGCATTTATGTTGGATTCCAAAAGTATCTTAATCGGGTTTTTGCGACAAGAATTAAGTGAAGTCTTTTCTCGCTAGAGGATGATTGATGTCTGAATAACCAATGATCCATTGTTTTTCAGGCGCCTTAGATTACTTGTCGAAAAAGACACAAGTACCGCTAAGTAGATCTGAGAAAACGTACCATGAAATTGCGAAACTATCTTATTCTTTGCGCTGCTGGATCGTTACTGACTGTGCTCACCTTAGTGCTTGTGCCCAGCGTGGGAGTAACTATAGAAAGTGAACTGATCGCTTTTCTTTCCACCAATGCAAATTAGTGAAGCCTTAGCGAGATCAAAGGAGAATGCCGCAAGCCCACACAAGTGTTAGAGCAGAGACTAACCATCTGACTTTAGTCAGCTGTGGCTCGCGATATTTCGTGCAGAAAAGCCAACGGTTAAGTTAGCCTTTTTCTCTACGGTTAAACATGATGTTGATTCTGCTATTCGAGCTGGTTTGATGTGCCTTGTGAGAAAGTAAAAACTTACTTAGGGTAAAAACGCATCTCTACCGTATCGTCCTTTAAGTTCATTGTAGTAATACAAAGGAACTGATTTCCGTCACTCACATCATCGAGTGAATAGAAAGAATAAACATGTCCTTTCCTGCTCCAAACCCCTTGTCTTGAAGCACTTACTCTTATGCCATCATTATTTATGGCAATCGCTCTTCCTTGAAAAGATCCTTGGTCCGGCGAATTGGGATTACTTAATTTAACGTTATAGGTTAACCATGTTTTTCCGTATTTCTCGTTATCAGAAACCACATCAATCACCCCACCTGAATCAGTCAATGAGGTTGAGCTTATTTTTCCAGATAGGTTAATCCTTTCCCCGGTTACATCAAAACCATAAGTCGTCATTGAACTGAAGATCAGAACGAGAGCAAATAAATTTCTGTAGGTATGTTTCATAGCAATAATTTCCTCATTTTGGGTCAGTCAAATTAATATGAATTTACTGTAAAAGTAAATCCGAAAACTTAAATTTTATCTAAGCGTGGTTGAACTCATCAAGTGTTGAATTATTTTAGTTGACCTTTTACGAGAAGAAGTGAGTGCTGTTATTTTTCAATAGGAGTGGCCAATGTCTTAATAGTCCATCAACTACTGTTTTAAAAGCCGCCGGTTTGGTCGCTGAAACAAATTGTTTCGCGCAAACTTAATTTGGCGGTTTATTCACAAATGTTTTTTAGGTGGTAGTTACGCCGCAATGTGATCAGAAACAGCGCGGTCAATTTTATGCGTGGGACGTAAATATTTTGTTTGGGGATCTAGGTCGAGTATCGGGTGTACATCCAACTGATTGATACGACAACCAGTCGTGACCTCCAGGTTTTTCGAGCGTTCTTGTCCGAATGACAATGCACTACGCGAGGTAAATATCGGAGAGGAGGACTTATATCAAAGGGCGTATTCACAAGTGCTTATCCAGGTAAGCTGCCAGTAATACGCCCAACAGTTTCACGCTAACTTAGCGTGTTGTTGGCTCCTTGATATAAGCCGCCATATTGGCGCGTGTTCTCTCGTTATCGTTCAAACACTGTCGCTATTTAGTTAACACTACCCCTCGTTTAATCACACGATCCAAACTGACCAGAAGGGAAAGGTGCAAATAGGCTGTAAGTTATTGAGAAATTTACATCCGCATCAGTGATCTGTTGCAGGTCGCCTAGGCTCTGAAAAGCACCACATGCTTCGAATGGACCACAAATCAAGCCGTCGCCGTCCGTGTCTGAACCTGCGAGAGCAAAATAGTCCCCTGAAGGAACTGAATCAAAGTTTGCGGAATAAACACCATCGACAGGCGAAACCAAAGCGCAACTTGTTTGTTCGAGACTAGAAGCATCCAACAGAATTATATGCATGGGTCCAGCGTTTAAAGGAGCCGCAGGAGGCACATTTCTGATCGATATAGGCACAGACAGGGTTGATACATTCGAAGTAACATCAAGTGTAAATTCGCTTGTGCCTTCTGGTAGATCTGTTCGGTCTACGGTGATCATGTAAGATCCCAAACCGTTATCGTCAACTTGACTATCAGCAGCAATCAAAAATATATCGGAACTGATTGATATACTATCTATCGTCAAAGGCGCTTCAGCGTCTCCCGAGTTTCTAAATTCGACTTCAACACTCGTCAGTCCTGATCCAAAATTCAAGCTGTTAGGCAGCGCCGCGAGATTACTAACCGGCTCAGCTGGCTCACAGGGGTTATCGTCTCCTTCAACTGGCGTTGGCGAGACGCCTGCCAGACACTCGGCAGCTCGGACAGCGTCAAGCGTGTCAATCAGCCCTGCGCCAAAAAGGTCGTCCCGACCGGGATCGCCGATATCTAGTACGATGGTTCTTTCTGCTAGCGCTTGATCGAATTCATCAGGCGTTAGACCAGAATGGACTGACTCCATTAGGGCAGCAACTCCCGCAACGTGCGGTGTGGCCATTGAAGTACCATTATATGTGGCGTATCCGCCTGGCTCATCGCAACTATCAGAACCAATCGTGCTTAAAACGCCATCGTTGAAACCATCATTATTATTATCTGCGAAAGATTGTCCACCGGGCGCGCTGACATCTACTTCTGTACCGAAGGTTGAGTAAGAAGCCAGAATTGCATCCTCTGGGTTACCCCCCGAACCATGGGCTGCCGCAGAAACGGACACCACACCCTCATAAGAGGCTGGATATCCCAATTGGCTAGAAGCATCATTTCCTGCAGCCGCAATGATAATCACACCCGCAGCTCTTATTTGAGTATAGACGTCTTGTGCTGCTTGGTTGAAACCTCCGCCACCGAGGCTCATGTTAATAATGTCTGCTGTTTCAGCTGGCACTATGCCAGCTTCATTGGGAAGTCCGGCCGCGTAAAGATTACCCTGCAAAATATCAAAGGTTGAACCGCAGCCGCAGTTACCCAGCACCCTGATGGGCATAATAGAAACGTCTCCTCCAACACCCGCTACACCAATCCCATTGTTTGTAGGTGCGGCTACCGTCCCTGCCACGTGCGAACCATGGAACCCGGTTGCATTGGCTGGACCAATATCTGTGGCGTCTGGGTCGATACCAGGCGTGTCATCTCCGTCAATGGATGCAATAGAAACGAAATCGTAACCGAACCGTAACTTTCCAGTCGCATCAGAAGCATCAGTGTCGACGTCCGCCCAATCTGGATGAGCTTGGGGGCCCGTCACAGGCACAATGCCTGTATCTAAGACTGCCACGATCACGTCTTCGCTTCCCGTGGCATTGTTTATTCCGCTATCCCATGCTTCCTCAAGTTTGATGAGCGAGTAATGCGAAGCAAATTGCTGAGCGACGAGGTCGGGATCATCGTTTGGGAGTGCACTCTTGTATCGGACGTAGTTCAAGCCTGCCGATTTAACCATTGATTCATTTTTAGCAATCGACTTTGCGACTAGCACTGTCAAAAATAATTCTTGCTGGTCAGGCACGCCATTGGCATCTTTATCGCCAGCGGCAAATGACATTTGCAAATCACTTTCGGAGGACCAAGGCGCAGATCTAATGCCCAACCTCTGGGTGATGTTCGTCCAGCCAGCAATTGTATTGTCGGGCAGGCTCACCTGCATCAGCATGGTGCCTGCTCCACCGGTTATGGTCATACCCATTCCGTTGACCGCTTCTTCCTGAGCGGCGCTAATTTCAGCGCGTGGCGAGTCTTTCGTGCTAGCTCTAAAAGCTGAAGAAGTCGACATGACCCACTCTCCAGCTCGAATCTGCGAACATAGCTCTGTTTGATCACAATTGGCGTCGCTGACACTTGAAAGACGCACGGCACCTTCATTAAGCGCTGCGGACTGAGATCCTTCATCTTCTATTGATAGTAAGTAACCAGCTTCGCCTTGAAAGTCTACAACTTGCAGGAAGTAATCGCCTGCTTCACTGACTGAGACACTCTCTACGTTAGTGACGCTGAAAGAGCCATCGACGAACTCTAGGCCGTCTGCTCCCTCTCTAAACAGCTGGAGATCCAGATCATCCGCTGCTCCGTCTCCATTTATTGTCAGCAGAACACTCTGACCTGATGCACCAGTGAACGCATACCAATCCTGCGAATCCGCTTCAGATGAGTAACCGGACACACTTGTTCCAGCTTGGACAGCTTGAGCCGTCTCGGGAGTATCGTTGTCACCATCTGTTGTGTTTGTGTCAACATCCGCACCGATGGTAGGAGGGGTCGTCAGCGTGAACTGCACGCTTCCCGCCACTGTCGCCTCGCCAAAATCCAAGGATGTCGTCTCCACTTCCACTGTCACCGTCTCGACAACTGTCGTTGTTACAGTTGCACCGGGAACGGGAACTTCAACGGTTTCGGTCTTTGTGTCGGAACAACCGACGATTAGTAATGCTGCCATCCAGATCGATGGTCGAGCGAAATGACTGTTGTTTTTCATGCCTTCTTTGAATGCGGCGAACATTTCTACTCCTAAAATTTTGGTGGGTACTGTAGTGATCGACCAACAATAGCATGACTTTAATCGATATTTATCGAATTAATAGTTTCCGGACGAACGGTGTGACACTAGCCAGTGACGTTGTTGTCGTCGATTTTAGAGTATTCAAACTAGACCCACGGCTTGTTTGACGCACCATCCTCTAAGAGCCAGAGAAACTGTGCTTGAGCGGTTACCACGTTGTTTGGTGGTCATGGCCCAGAGCCAGCAACCAATCGCACGAACCCATAGAATCCTTACATTTTATATGGGAATAGGTAGGGGCTTTGCCAGCTGCTAATCTCTAAAAGCACTTGATGTAAATCTTAAAACCTACCCCGTGCCTCTATATATATGAGGGCAGGGGCCGAAGGTGGATTGCAAAAGATAATACCCAAAATATCGTTCGTCGAATTTATTTAACCGATCGCCTGTCGCCATCTAACTGAACTTGGTAATTTTCTTAACACGAGATTGAACGAATCGAACGCGCGTTTTTTCATTTCACTGTAGGCACCATCTTGACTTCCAAACGTGTCTTGCTACTAACTGTTCAACAATGTCGCTTGTGGTGACGTGCTCGGCTGCCGCTTGCTACTTTTCCGCTACCGACACCAATAGCTTCGACACCAGATTGAGATAATCGGCACTCGAACATTAAGCACGACTAAAACCGACTCGGCTCGCAAATTTTACTAAATGTATCTAATTCGACGCGTGCGCTTTACTCTAGAATCAAATTACCTAATGATCGGTCTTTTGCAATTTCCAAGGGGCATCGATTGTCTAATACTTCCACTTCAACCCTTAACAACCCATTGAGCGAACCCTGCGTCATGGTGATCTTCGGTGCCTCGGGCGACCTCACCAAACGATTACTGGTACCTTCATTATATAACTTAACCTGTGATGCACTTCTGTCGCCAAACTTTGCCGTTCTGGGTACTGGCCGCAGTGAGATTAGCAACGATGCGTTTCGACAAAGCATGGCAAGCGAAGACAATGGTTTGCGCGCCTTTCATACGAGAAATGAATTCGACGAAACTGCATGCGAGGAACTGCTTTCGCGATTTTATTTCGAGCCCGCCAATATTGACCCTGAGGGGTTTAGCAAGCTCAGAGAAACGGTAGCCAAACTTGACGAGAAATATCAGGCTGGCGGCAACGTATTGTTCTACTTCGCCATGGCACCACGGTTCTTTGGCGCGCTTTGCGAAAACCTCCACAAAGCTGGCTTTCAAGACGGCGAAGGCTGGAAACGTATCATCGTTGAAAAGCCTTTTGGTACTGATCTGCAATCTGCCTTGGATTTGAATGCAGAAATTTTAAAGTACTGGCGCGAAGACCAAATCTATCGAGTAGATCACTACTTAGGGAAAGAAACCGTTCAGAACCTGCTCGCATTTCGCTTTTCCAACGGCATGTTCGAACCACTTTGGAACAAACATCATATCGACAATATCCAGTTCAACGTTTGTGAATCTGTTGATGTGAAAGGTAGAGGCGGCTACTACGATCATTCCGGTGTGCTTCGAGACATGATGCAGAATCATATGTTCCAAATGCTATCCTATATTTGTATGGAGCCTCCAAGCTCCTTCGACGCTGATGCCATACGTAACGAGAAGGCGAAGGTTTTGGACTCAGTTCGTATTTATGATGAAGCGGGCGTCGCAGAGAATGTCGTACGTGGCCAGTACGGCCCCGCTTTTGACAATGAAGGAAACATTGATCAACCCGGTTATCGCGGCGAACAAGATGTCAATCCTGAATCTAAAACTGAGACCTACGCGGCGGCGAAATTTCAGATCGATAATCTTCGCTGGCAAGGTGTGCCCGTTTATCTTCGCTCAGGAAAAGCGCTTTGGAAGCGCGGCACCGAAATCATCATCGAATTCAAAAAACCACCCGAAGGCATGTTCAAAGGCACAGAAATAACGCGGTTAACGTCGAATAAACTGGTCTTTCATATCCAGCCCTATCAGGGTATCGAACTATTGTTTCAGGCGAAAACACCCGGCCCTACCGTTCAATTACAAAGCGTCGACATGGCATTTGATTATGGCGACGCTTTCAACGCTTCGAGATACACGGGTTACGAAGTGATGATCTATGCCTGTTCAAGAGGTGACGCAACATTATTCTCTCGTGGCGATTTAGTTGAAGCTGCTTGGCGCATTGCTCAGCCATTATTAGACTACTGGTCAAAGACCCCGGCAAACGATTTTCCGAACTACGCACGTAATTCTTGGGGCCCAAAATCTGCCTACGAATTATTAGAAAAAGATGGTCGAAGATGGTTTGAAGTTGTCACGCCGGACGTGCTTGAAGAGTTACCGATGTTCAAAGACGCTGACCGATTGCTGCTCAATGCCGTTATTCTTGCCATGCAATCGATTAGCAAAGAAGCCGATGACGTGATTATTCAAAAGGGCGACACAACCGAGGAAATGTATTTTATCTGTCGCGGTGAAGTACAAGTGTTTGATGACAACGATCAGGTGGTAAGCGAGTTGAAGGAAGGCAATTTCTTCGGTGAGATCGGTCTACTCATGTCGACAGAGCGAACCGCGACAGTGAAAGCCAAAACCTCTTGCGATTTGTTCACGCTTAGCAAATCTGTGTTCGGGCGTATTCTACGTGATCATCCCCAGTTTGCAGACAATATCATGCGCATTGCAAAAGAGCGGTACGATCTCTCTGTATCGATGA
>ERZ1046367.181-NODE-181-length-49845-cov-10.063406_pt1 | contig 49845 bp, 53 predicted proteins | sample MGYA00383091_ERZ1046367 | MGnify/ENA primary metagenome ERZ1046367 (study PRJEB29581, sample SAMEA5548361) | metagenome | biome: marine; feature: coastal; material: water | depth 50 m | study: Short-term variability in the microbial, nano- and picoplankton... | reverse complement strand
GGGCCCATAGCTCAACGGTTAGAGCACCGCACTCATAATGCGTAGGTTCCAGGTTCGAATCCCGGTGGGCCCACAATTAATTATCAATATTGATAATTATAGTTTTTTCCGTAATCTATATTAAATTCTGCTATGTGCGGCAGAAAAACACTCTCAAGGGATATTAAATCAATTATTGAGGAAATGAATATTGAAGAATGGCAAGATTCAGATATATATCAACCTCGCTATAATATTGCCCCAACTCAATATTCACCTGTAATTATTGATAAAGTAGTACGTCATGCCAAATTAATGCGCTGGGGTCTTATTCCAAATTGGTCAACGGACTCTTCAATTGGTTCTAAACTAATTAATGCCCGTTCTGAAACACTTTTACAAAAACCTTCATTCCAAAATTTGGTACCATCTAGAAGATGTGTTGTTATTTCAGATGGATATTTTGAATGGAAGAGAACCTCTAATCGATCCAAGCCCTATTACATTTACCATTCAGAAGAAAAACTTCTTCCTATGGCCGGCCTATGGGATATTTGGAAAAATCCCAATGGAGAAAATATATTTAGTTATACTGTAATAACCACTAAAGCAACAGAAGCAATAGACTCAATTCATCATCGTATGCCGGTAATCCTAGATTCTAAATCTATTGACCCCTGGCTAAAAGTACGTAATACAACTATTTCTGATGCTATTGGAGTTTTGAAGCCTTACGATGGACCTTTAACTTTTCATGAGGTTTCAAGAATGGTCAATTCACCAAAAAATAATCGGCCTGAGTGTATCTTACCTGTAAATAGTGCTAACAATCTTTCTTTATTTTAACATATTATTAAAGTTTTGTTAATATTTGTTTTTTACTTGAAATTGATAGGTTAATAAAGTGAATTTCTAATATCTTATTTAAGGTAAATAACTTTGTTCATTAAGAAAAATTTCGAAAAATCTTACTTTAAATTTCATAAATAATATTATTTATGAAAATCCTCGAACAAATAAATTTAAATCAAACTCAATCAAGGAGAGCAGCATGAGAAAATTATCTCAAGTTCTATTCATTGCCTTTCTACCTATCTTTTTGTTTGCACAGAATACTATTTCTGGAACAGTTACGGATGCTTCAACTGGTGAAGCTCTCGCTGGCGCAAATGTCGTGGTAGTTGGTACAAGTATGGGTGCAGCAGCAACAGCAGATGGTTCATATTCTATCTCAAATGTTCCTGATGGATCTTATACTCTTACTTCTTCTGTAATCGGTTATGCCGATGGAAGTCAAAGTGTAAATGTTAGCGGTGATGCTACTGTTAATTTTTCTCTTAACGTTTCAGCGTTAGAGTTATCAGCATTAGAAGTTTTAGCTTCTCGCGCTGGAGAAAAAACACCTGTAGCCTATACCAATATTTCTAAAGCAGAAGTTGAAGCACGTCTTGGTTCTCAAGACATCCCGATGATACTTAACACAACACCAAGTGTTTATGCTACCCAACAAGGTGGTGGTGCTGGAGATGCTCGTATTAATGTTAGAGGATTTAATCAACGCAATGTTGCTGTTATGATCAATGGAGTTCCACAGAATGATATGGAAAACGGTTGGGTTTATTGGTCTAACTGGGATGGAGTAGGAGATGCTACTTCTTCCATTCAAATGCAGCGTGGTCTTTCTGCAGTAAACCTAGCTACCCCTTCCATTGGTGGAACCATGAATATTATTACTGATCCAACAGCAATGAGCCGCGGCGGTAAATTCAAACAAGAGTTTGGAGCTGGTGGATTTTTGAAAACTACTGCAAATGTAAATACTGGAATTATTAATGATAAAATGGCTTTCAGTGCAACAATTGTTCGTAAAACAGGTGATGGAATGATTGATAAAACCTGGACAGATGCATGGGCCTACTACTTTGGCGCAAGTTATGCAGTAAATGATAAAAATAGATTTGAGCTTTATGCTATTGGAGCTCCACAACGTCATGGCCAAAATCTTTATAAACAAAATGCTGGAGTTTATGATCCTGATTTTGCAAAAGGAATGGATGGATATGACGCAGAAGGTATTTGGAATGGCAAAAACTATCCAGATTCTAAAGGTGAGTTTACAGCACCTGAATCAGGTTTTGGTAGTAGTGATCCTAGATTATTTAATCAAAACTGGGCACCCGTAAATTCATCTTACAAAGGTAAGCAGTACTGGTACATGTATGGTGCCAGAACAACCGATCGTTATGATCCAAATTTTATTAATGAACGTGAAAATTTCTTTCACAAGCCATTAGTAAACTTAAATCACTTCCTTACAATTAATAATAAAACAAGACTATCAACAATTGCATATTGGTCCGGTGGATCTGGCGGTGGAACAGGAACCTATGGTAGTATTGTTACAAGAGATGCAACTGGTAAGAGTGATACATATGGAGCTTCAGCTCAAAGTGGTAAGCATAAGTTTTATTATGGACCTTCACCTTGGACTAGAGACTGGAATGAACAGATTTCTATAAATTCATCTAGTTCCACATCATACTGGTGGCAAGGTAAAGCCAAAACAAAGCAAGTTGGTGAATCAATCGGTATTTTGAGAAACAGTATTAACCGTCAAAGTACCATTGGTGTTATTTCTAAATTGAATTATGAAGTTAATTCTAATTTACAAACACAATTTGGAATTGACTGGCGTACAGCAGGGATTGAGCATGCTCGAGAAGTTCGTGATCTATTAGGCGGTAATTTCTATATGAACTATGCAAATAAGAATTTCCCTAATGGTGTAAAGTCTGAACTCGGTGATATTATTGCATACCATAATGATACAACTGTTGACTGGCTAGGCTTTTATGGACAAGGTAATTATACCTCAGGCGCCTTGAATGCTTATGGTATGGTAGGAACTTCATCCATCAAATACTCATATCAAGATCATTTTACTGTAGCTAATGAAAAAATCACTTCACCTAGCATAAGCGCTATGCAAGTAAAGGGTGGAGTTATGTATGATGTAAATGAAAACATATCTGTTTTTGGTAATCTTGGTTTAGTTGAAAAGCCACCAATAATGGATAATGTAATTTATTTTGATGGTACCGTTGCGTCTGACCCTGCAAATGAAAAGTTTCAAAGCATGGAATTTGGAATGAATTACAACACTGCAAAATATGCAGTTAAGGCCAGCTACTACAATACTCAGTGGATGGATAGAAACTTGACTAAATCTGTAACGACTGGTCAAGGGTCAAGTGGTGATACTGATGTCATATTCTTAACTGGTGTTGACCAAAGTCATACCGGCTTTGAATTAGAGGGCTCAGCTCAAGTCATTGATATGCTACGTCTAGACTTTGCAGCTTCTTTTGGTACATGGCAATTTGTTGACGATGCTTCAGGAAACTACCAAGAATACACTGAAACAGGTACTAAGCAAACAACCTACACATACGCATTAAAAGATCTATATGTAGGTGATATGCCACAAACTGGTTTTGTGCTTGGAGCAACATTAACTCCAATGTCAGGCCTAAGTGCTCAGTTAGTATATAATTCTTATGACAAGAATTATGCTGATTGGAGTCCAGCTGCACGCGAGGTTTCTGGTGGTGAGGCTGACAGATCTCAAGTTTGGATGGCTCCTAAGTACAGTAAAATGGACTTCCATGCTTCCTACAACCTTCCAATGCAAATTGCTGGTGCAAACTTACAAGTGTTTGCTCACGTATTTAATTTAACAGATGAAACATACATCCAAGATGCAGTTGACAATAGTCAATATAACGCTTGGGATAAAGATCATGATGCTGATAGTGCAGAAGTATTCTTTGGCATTCCAAGATCTATGAATATGGGAATAGCTGTTAGATTTTAATTAGTGAAATAGACTACGAATTGATAAAAAGCCCTGCAGTGATGTGGGGCTTTTTTATTATATATCCTCTAACGCTGCATATTCTTGCCAAAACCTTACTGATTCAGCCCATTCTTCAGAACTGTAGTGAGCTTTTGTACCTCCAGTAAGTTCTAACTGGTTGCGCATCATTGTAATCGGTCCCATTGGCATTTTTTTGATTCCTTCAGGAATAGCATGTATGCTTATTAACTCCCAATCTACATCCGTTGAGTTTTCATTGTTTTCTAACAAAACATCGTGTCGATATAAAATGTATTCAATGTAAGCTGCTTTTAAAGGAGTTCCCCTTTTTGCTCTTGTTTGGATATAAGGTATTTCACCTTTTTGCCTTGTAACCATCTTAGACACTAATTCTGTATTTGCATCTATCTTTACATAAGGACAAATAAAATAACGAGCATATTCTTTACTACCCTTTACTATGCGAACCCCTTTTCTATATCCTTCTAAAAAATTACTAGCTTGCATTTGCTGTTGTGCATCCACTGCAATTTGTTCAAATGATAAAGTATTTGAATACGTCTTACCAGATCCTTTTATTTGCCTTTTTACAAAGTCGTTAACAGCTACTTTTTCCATGGGTATAATTTCTCATTCCAATTTAGTGCTTTATATTTTTTTAAAATTTTCATTGTCTCATCAATAGGCAAAGATTCTATTTGACCATATTTACTATCCATTGCATCTGCCATAAACAAAGAATTAATTATCGCTTCCTCTGTTGCTTCTACGGTTGCTGCAAATAAACCATTCATATAACGGTTCTTCATTTCTTCACGTTTAATGGTCTTTTGATTACTTGATAATATATTCGCAGTTGAAAATATTATTACATAATCTCCACTTCCATTTGATGAATAAGCGCCAACTCTGCCAAAGGCATGATCAACGCGCTTTGCCATTCTCTTCAAATTTCTATTAGATAAAGGCGCATTTGTAGCGATTACTATCATACAAGAGCCTTCATCTTCATCATATGGAATACTTGAAGAAAAAGATGACTTTAAGAGCTCTCTACCAACAGGAGCACCATTTATCATAAGTGAACCACCAAAATTAGTTTGGACTAATACTCCAACTTTATAACTACCAGCCTCTTTGGGTAAAACTCTTGAAGCGGTTCCTATACCACCTTTAAAACCTAGAGCTCGCGTTCCAGTTCCTGCTCCAACTGATCCTTCTTTTACAGGACCTTCCTTTGCATTTTTTATTGCATTAAAAACATGTTTTTTTGTTACATGTCTACCCTGAATATCATTGAGACCACTATCATTAGTCTCTCCAACCACTGGATTAACAGAACGTATATCAGGATTTTCTGCAATCATATAATCCACAATTGAATTAGCAACCATAAAAATATTTAACGTATTTGTAAGACCAATTGGTGTTTCAATAGTTCCTAGTTCTTCTACTTGAGTAAATCCAATTGCTTTTCCAAAACCATTGGTCACATACACAGAGCCCATCACTTTATTTTCAAATAGATTACCACCATGAGGTTTAATAATCGTTACTCCAGTACGAACACTATCTCCATAGATAAGAGTTTCATGTCCAACTTGCACACCATCTACATCTGTTATTGCATTCCATTTCCCTGTTTTAAATATGCCTATCTGGACACCCATATCTCGAGGTCGCAATTCCTGTGAATATGTAATACCAATCAAAAGAAAAAAGAAGAATAATTGTTTTAATGTTAATTTTTTCATATTTAAAGCTACAAAAACATAAAAGGATTTACTCATATCTTAAAATTAATTCAAATTAAGATACCAATATTAAGGAATTATTAAATGACTGATGGTCTTGCTATCGAAAATTATGAAATTGTAAATGATTTATTAATTGTATCTTTTGCTGATAAGAGTGAGTCCATGGTATCTTTAAAACTATTAAGAGAAAGGTGTCCATGTGCTTCTTGTGAAGGAGAAACCGATGCATTAGGAAATTTATATAAAGGCCCTGAACAAGCACTGAATCCATCTAGTTTCCAAATTAGTGGACTTCAACCTGTTGGTTACTACGGATTAAGACCATTTTGGAAAGATGGTCATACTACTGGAATTTTTACGGGTGCCCTTTTAAAAACACTATCTGAATAAACTATGTATAAAATTATAATTATTGGTGCTGGTGCCATTGGTCTTTCTATTGCAAGAGCCATCAGTGTAAATTCAGAAGATTCTGTTCTTGTAATTGAAAAAGAAGAATCTTATGGACGAGGTATTTCAAGCCGTAATAGTGAAGTCATTCATTCAGGTATTTATTATAAGCCTAATTCTTTAAAAGCATCTTATTCTACATTAGGAAGAGAGCTGATATATGATTTTTGTAAAAAAAATCATATATGGTATAAAAAATGTGGAAAGCTTGTAGTTGGAAATACAAATCAAAGCTCTGAACTAGAGTTGTTATATAAAAATGCTAATTCTAATAATGTTCCTGACGTTCGAATAATTGAAAAGAAAGAAATTCAAAAGCTTGAAAAAAATGTAGATTCAGATCTTGCACTCTATGTTGGGTCTACAGGAATAGTTTCTGCTCATAGTCTAATGAGTGCATTTTATAAATATTCTCAATCTATGAATCATGATTATTTATTTAAATCAGAAGTAAAGTCCATTAAACAGTTAGACCAAGGATATGAATTGTCCATACAAAATGCAATTGATGAAATTGAAACAGTTTCTTGTGAATGGGTAATTAATGCATCCGGCCTTCAAAGCGATATTATAGCAAATATGTTAGGAGATTCATTCCCAAAATTAAAATACTCTAAAGGCTGCTATTTTAAACTTGGATCAAGGTGGAGGAACGCTTTTAACCATCTCATTTATCCTCTTCCTGATGAATCTAAGGGCTCTTTAGGTATTCACTTAACTGTTGATCAGACAGGTTCTGCAAAAGTGGGGCCTAGTGCCCACTGGGTTGAAGGTCGAAATGAAAACTATGATGTTGATAGCTCACTAATTAATCAATTTTATAATGAAGCAAAACTATATATTAAAGGATTAAAAAAAGAGGATTTATCACCAGACTATGCCGGTATTCGTCCAAAAATATGGATGGATGATAATCCAATGCCTGATTTCTATATATCACATGAAGAAGACAAGGGTTATCCTGGGTGGATCAATTTAATTGGTATTGAATCTCCAGGGCTTACTGCATCTATTGCGATTGGAAATGATGTAGCGAGTTGGATTAGCTAAATCCTAGCTGTCTCCAGACTTCATATGTAATTACAGAAACTGCATTTGCGAGATTTAAACTTCTCCCTTGGCTTCTCATTGGCATATAAATTGATTCATACTTTTCTCTAATCTCTCTAGGTAATCCACGACTTTCAGGTCCAAAAATAAACGCGTCTTCTTTTTTAAAGTCTATATCTGTATAGCAGGTATTACCTTTAGTGGTGACTGAATATATAGAACTTGCCGATATATTATTTAAGCATTCATCTAAAGATTCCCAAACTTTAAAGTGACTCCTTTTCATATAATCCATACCTGCGCGCTTTAAACTTTTATCATCCACTGAAAATCCAAGTGGCTTTACAAGATGTAAATCAAAACCTGTATTTACAGATAAACGTATAATATTGCCCGTGTTGGGTGGAATCTCTGGCTCGAATAGTATAATTTTAAACATGGTAAGCACTAAAATTACAATTGAAAATTTATATTTTTACAGTTATAAAATCATTCCAACGTGTTGTATAACAAGGAGAAATACGAACTTGGCGCATTTTCCAAGGTTGGCGAAAGCCTTGACTTGCAACTTTCACTGTATCCTGACCATTAATGCTATTAATCTTGTCCATTGCGGCCATCAGATCTTTCTGAACTTTATAATTTTGATTATCAAATAAATGGGTTTGAATATTTGTATCTGGAACTATGTTTTCTATAATAACTCCGAGCTTATGGTAACTATATCCTGATTTAAATATTGTTTTAAGGCCTAATAAAGCCGCTTTCGTTATTTTTAAAGTGCTATTAGTTGGAATGGGAAGTTTTATAAAACTAATATTCCGATATTGGAGTAATTGCTTACGAAAGCTATTTGTTTGAATAAACACTTTAATAACTGAAGCACATGAATGTTGATATCGAAGTTTTTCAGCACAGCGCGTAGCATACATAGAAGCAGCTTCCTCGAGTTTACTAAACTCTTCAACTAATTGACCAAAAGAGCGAGAAGTACAAATTTGTTTTTTATTCGTCGGATTGGTTTCTAATTGATAGCAAATAATTCCTTTAAGTTCTAATTGTAGACGTCTACCAACTATCGTCATATATTTCTGAACCCATAATTCGTTTTGATTACTCAATTCTAGAGCATTTTTTATCCCAAAACTATTCAATATTTTTTTGAGACGACTTCCTACTCCCCAGATATCTTCTACTTTAAGATTTTTAAGTGATTTTTTAACCTCTCTCGAATCAATTAAAATCTTAACACCAGTAGAACGTTTGGCTACATGATTTGCAACTTTTGCTAACGTTTTTGTTATTCCTACACCAATCGATACAGGAATACCAGTCCATTGTTCTACAGTAGTTTTTAAATACTTTATCTCAGATAATAGTTTTTTAACTGGTATCCCTGATAAATCAATAAAAGCTTCATCAATAGAATATATTTCTAAAGCCGAACTGTTTTGAGAAAGAACTGACATTACTCGTTGTGACATGTCTCCATACAATGCAAAGTTAGAGGATAAAATAGCAACTTTATGTTTTTTGTAAATATTTTTATTCTTAAACGCTGGTTCTCCCATTAAAATACCTAAATCTTTTGCTTCATTTGATCTCGCAATGACACAACCATCATTATTAGATAAAACTATTGTAGGACGTTTTTCTAATTTTGGATTAAAGACACGTTCACATGATACATAAAAGTTGTTGCAATCGACTAAAGCAAACATAGCTAAAGTGGACCGTGAACAATATAAGTAACGACACCCCACACTTTAAAGTCAGTCTCAGTTTCAATTTTAATAGGATGATAAGATGTATTACTTGATAAAAGATAAAGAGAATCGTTTTTTTTCATTAATTTTTTAACTGTAAACTCACCATCAAGCACTGCTAAAACTATGCTTCCTATCGTATAGGGTTCAGCTCTATCTACTATTAGTAAATCTCCTTGATGAATACCCGCATCATCCATAGAATCGCCTTGAACACGTACATAAAAAGTAGCCGCAGGATGTTTAACTAAATATTCATTAAGATCAATTGGTAGGTCAAGGTGATCATCCGCAGGTGATGGAAATCCTGCTGTAACAGTAGAGCTCATTAAAGGAATTTTAAATGGTGAGCTCTTTGAAATAGCATGAAATTGAAACGCTACTTTCCCCCGATTTTTCATATTACTTATTTAAAAAATCAGTTATGCTTAATATTCTCGAAAAGAATAGAGAAGTATTCCATTAATCTGAAATCGATCTTCACTTGATACTTTAATAATAGGGTAATCTGGATTTCTAGGGTGTAGTTCAATTTGATTATTGGTTGGTTGATATCTTTTTAAAGTTGCCTCATCATTAATAAGAGCCACTACAATCTGACCTGGTTGAGCTTCCATTGATTTTCGAACAATAATATAGTCTCCATCATTAATATGATCTCCTATCATGGAATATCCTTTTACCTTTAAAACAAAATTATCTGGATGAACAAAAGGTGCTGGAACAGGTATGGTTTGTGGATTTTCTAATGCCTCTATTGGTTCTCCTGCAGCAATTAAACCCAACAAAGGCAAGCCAGCTTGTTTAGCATTATTCTCTGAAGATAAAGATAAAGCTCGCTTGCCGTTAGGTCCTTTCGATCGATTCAAATGGCCATTGTGAGTTAGGGCATTAACATACCAATGAACCGTTCCTAGAGATCCAAATTTCAAGCCCTTCATAATTTCTTCATAGGATGGAGCTTGACCATATTTAACAGTATAATTTTGGATAAAATCTAAAAAATGTTGTTGTTTAAAGGATAAGTGTTTTTTCATCTTAATATAATAAATACTCGTAAGTTACTCGTAAGTATTTTAAGTTAACTAATTAATATAATTCAAGTCTTTTCAATCATTTTAATTAGTTATTTATATAGTGGAACTAAAATCTGTTAAAATAGTATATGATTATAAATAAAATACAAAAATCATAAGCCTCCACTTATTGATTGAGTGTAAACTAAGCCTCGCTAATAGCGAGGCTTTTTTATTTCAATACCCTATCTTTAAATTACCTAACTAAGATAAATTCGTTCTTAACTCAATAACTAATAATATGAGACTGCTTACTAAGCTAACATTAATATTTTCAATCATTACGGCTCAAGAGTATACCTGGCCAACCAATACGGGCAAGCATTTATCATCTAACTTTGGTGAGTTTAGGCCTACTGGCTATCATCTTGGGTTAGATATAAAAACAAAAGGAACAGTTGGGCATCCTGTATATGCTGTTTCTAATGGCTATATTTCTCGAATTGTTACTAATTACTCTGGATTTGGTCGTGCCCTATACTTAACTCTAGAAGATGGGCAAACTGCTGTATATGCTCACTTGAGTAAATTTAACTCCCAACTTGAAGAGTTACTAAAACTAGAACAAGACAAAAACCAATCTTATATAACCAATATTTTTTTAGCACCTGAAGAATTTGAATTTGAGAGAGGTGATATAATTGGCTATTCTGGTAATACAGGATTTTCATTTGGTCCTCACCTTCATTTTGAAATTAGAAATAAAAAAGGACAAACCTTAAACCCACTTACTAATGGTTTAGATCAAGCAGATCGAATGGCGCCAATAGCTGAAGAAATATCATTTATTCCTCTAACTTCTGAAAGTTGGATAAATGGTAATCAGCTACCTCAAAATTTCACATTATTTCGAAATAAAAAAGGTGAATATCATTTCCCTGACACGATTAATATTTTTGGTGTACTTGGAATGTCTCTGAAAACATTTGACAAAAGACAGGGTGCAAACAATATTTATCAACCTCATCGTATTGAAGTATATATTGATGAGAAGCTTCATCATTCACTACAATTTGATCGCCTTGACTATAATTGGTTAAGGACAGCTAATTTTATTAAAGATTATAATAATGCACGTTTGAACCTTGGTAATTTTATAAAACTATATCGTAATGAAACAGATCCAAGTGTTCCTATACATTCAAGTTCAACCAATGGTATACTAGAACTCACCCCAGGGCATCATGACATTAAGATCCATGTAATGGACCACTTAATGAACTTACGAATTATCAGAGGTACTGTATTTATCATGGCTCCTTTCGACCTCATGATTAAGCCTCTTGGCGAAACAAAAGAACTTGTTTCTTTTTTAATTCAGTCGAAAAATATTTCGGTACCAATCAAATCAGTAGTAGCATATTCATTTACGCCTTATGGCTATGCAGATGAAAAATTGTCAATCCAATCTTCTGAAACTTTAGAAGAAGGAAAAATTGTTACAATTTTGAAAAAACAGATTAATCGTAAAGCAATTCAATTTATGGCTGAAAATAATTTGGGAACTATATCTAGACCTTTCCATTGGCTAGATAGTCAAAATTATAGTGATTATTTAGATGTAAATATTGATATGGATATCTCGTATACTGATGCAGGTATATATATTCAAATTCAGCCAGAAAAAATTGTGGATGCTGATTTTTCATTAAGATTAAAAGGGAAATACCAGTATGAAACAATTTCACTAAATCAAATACAACCATCCGTTTTTTTAACAAAACCATTATCTCCAATTTTATTTGAAGAAGTAGATCAAATTGAAGCTATACTCAATGGACCTATTGAGCGGCAAATACGATTTGATTTCCCTTATACGGTAGTTCAACCAGGATCTTCTATCACTGCTATTTCTGAAGATGGTTTATTTTCCATACGGACTAAAAATAACTCTATCAGCAGAAGTTCTCTAATATGGATTGAAGCAGTTAATAAATATGCACCCGTTAAGAAGGGTAATCACTTATCACGCGTTTATCAATTACAGCCCTTTCAACAGCCACTATTAAATCCAATTAATATTGCTATTCGCTATTCATCTAAATATAAAGATCGAAATAAGCTCCATCTTTATTTTTATGATCAAAAAGAAGGCTGGTCATTCATCCAAACTGAAAATAATAATGAACGGCAAGTTTTAACTGGAGAGATAAAGCAACTTGATGCAATTACAATTATAGAAGACGTTGTTCCACCTATAATAAAATCTATTCATCCTGGTCACAATGGGAAATATCCTTCGTTGGAGCTTAGTACGTTCAAAATTAAAATTGATGATTTACTTTCGGGTTTTGATCCCTCAGAAAGCTCATTTGAATTAATTTTAGATGATCAATCGTTAATTTATGCTTACCAACCTAAGTTAAAAACTATTTCATATGAACTAGATCGGCCTCTACTTATTGGAGAACATTCTCTTCAATTCACAGTTAAGGATCGAGCCGGGAATAAAGCAAGTCAAACAGTTAAGTTTAAAGTTTACTAATGTTTTTCCCTTACAAAGATGATAATCCAAAAGTCCTTATTCCATATGTCAATTATAGTATAATTGGAATAAATATATTAATTTTTATTTTCCAATTCACAACTGGGATCAAAGATCCTGAAGCTGAAGCTATTTTATTTTATACATACGGTCTAATTCCTGCTAATTTTTCAGTATTAGATATGCTCACATCTATGTTTCTTCATGGTGGAATTGCTCACATTCTAGGAAACATGTGGTTTCTTTGGATTTTTGGAGACAATGTTGAAAGTACACTTGGACATGTTAGATATATTATTTTTTACATCCTTTGCGGTGTCTTTGCAGCATTATGTCAAGTATTAATGAGTCCAGGGTCTGAGATTCCAATGGTTGGCGCATCAGGAGCTATTGCTGGAGTCTTGGGACTATACATGATTCGTTTTCCAAAAGCTCAAGTACATGTATTTATATTTATAATTATTTTTTTTACCACCATAAGAGTTCCTGCAATTATTGTGCTTGGGTTTTGGTTCTTTAACCAACTCACAAGTGGATTAGGATCACTTGGTTTAGATATAACAGGTGGCGTAGCATGGTTTGCGCATGTAGGCGGATTTATTGCTGGCGTAATGTTACATCAAGTTTTTAAACTCATTAAATAAAATCAATAAGGGGAGACTATTAATACGATGTTAAAGAAAATAATTTTTATTATATCATCAATAATTTTAGTTCTATCATGCGAAGATAGTAATAATCAAAATTGTGAACTATATGAAGATCGAGGAAATTTAATTTCTTATGAATTAATTTCAGAATTCACAGAAGGAGCTTTCAAAATCCTAATTGAGGACTACTATGGTTTTGATGCAAGTCAATTCAATATTCAAAACAGTGTTAAGGTTTATAAAGTAATCTATGAGTCGTTGGGAACCGATGGGAAACCTACTCAACTATCTGGAGCCATATATGTACCACAACTTGATAAAAACCAATCTCTTCCCATCTTAAAAACATCGCATTATACAATAACTAAGCGTGAAGCTGTAGCTTCAGTAAGCCCTAATGTTTCACCGCAAAGTATATTAGGTTCAATGCAAGGTTATTTCTCTATTTATGCTGACGGTATCGGTTATGGAGAATCAAAGACTCAAGCTTCTTATGTAAATAAACAAGCAAGCGCAATTGCTGGCGTAGACCTATTAAGAGCATCTAAAGAATTTGCATGCGAAAATGACATTCAACTAAATGAGCAGATATTTACTACAGGATATTCAGCAGGTGGTTATGGAACAATGGCTTTTCACCAAGTTATTGATGAAGAATATTCAGACGAATTTACAATTACGGCAAATGCTCCATTAGCAGGTCCTTATGCTCTTGATCAGATGGCCAAAAGAATATTTGGTGATAATATATACTCTCAACCTTACTATCTAGGTTTTGCACTCTGGGGTTATGTATTAGCTACCGGTGACAATGAAGCTTTAAATCGATGGGTTAATCCTAATTATAGAAATCCCATCTTAACTATGTATAATGGAGAATATTCAGGAGAACAAATCAATAATGCTTTAAATGATACAATGTCTGTTTTGCTTGACTCCCAATTTTTAAGTGATTTTTTAGGTGATGGAGAGCTTGACTTTAAACAATATTTAAAAGATAATAGCTTTGTCTATGGCGATTGGAAGCCTAATGCACCAATCCACTTTATGCATGGTGCGGATGATGAAACTGTATTTCATTTTTTGATGAAAGTTGGAGTTGACGGCTTGGAAGCAAATGGCTCAAAAAATATTCAAAGCACTTCTTACCCTGGCGACCATAGTTCTGCTGCTGCTGCATGTATGATTAATTCCATTGAATGGTTCAATACTATGAAACAATAATGGCGCATGAATAGTTCTTCAATACTAATTGGCATTGCTGGCGGTACTGGCTCAGGTAAAACTTCTATTGCTAACTACTTACTTAAAAAATTTGGCTCTGATCAATTAATTGTTATTGAACAAGATTCTTATTATAAAAATAACTCTGCTCTTTCTATAGATGAGCGAAATCAGCAAAATTTTGACCATCCAGATGCAATTGATATTGAACTCTTTAATAAGCAGTTGGTGAGTCTTTTAGGTGGGAAATCAGTTGAAATACCCATTTATGATTTTTCGATTCATAATAGACGAAACCAAAGACAATTTGTTAGGCCCTGTAGAATAATTGTTATTGAGGGAATCTTAACACTTTATTTTGATTCATTAAGAAAATTAATGAATATTAAAGTTTTTGTTGATACGCCAGATAATATTCGGTTTACTCGTAGACTCTCAAGAGATGTTAAGGAAAGAGGTCGAACCATTAAGTCAGTGACAAATCAATATGAAAAAACAGTTAAACCTATGTACGATCAATTTGTAAAACCATCTAGAGACTTAGCTGATATAATTATAACTGATGGCGTTCAGAATAAAGAAGCTATTGATGCTTTAATGTCCAATATTAACGTATTATTATAGTATGACTCTTACACCTAAAAATTCTGGATGGATAGAAGTTATTTGTGGAAGCATGTTTAGTGGAAAAACTGAAGAATTAATACGCCGAATTAGACGTGCTGAAATAGCAAAGATGAATACTATTATATTTAAACCTAATATTGATAATCGTTATAGTTCAAATCATATAGTATCTCATAATCAATCTAAAATGGAATCAATTTTAGTAGAGGATATAAATGAAATCCTTGAAAATTCAACAGAAATGGATGTAATTGGAATCGATGAAGCTCAATTTTTTAGTAATGAATTAATTCCAGTATGTAAAAAGCTCGCTAAAGATAATAAACGTGTTGTTGTAGCTGGGCTTGACACCGATTTTAAAGGTATACCTTTTGGACCAATGCCTGCTTTGATGTGTGAATCAGATTTTCTTGATAAACTACGTGCAATTTGTGTAAAATGTGGTAACCCTGCATCTTTTAGTCAACGGATAACAAAGGACTCAAAACAGGTATTAATTGGTGAAACAGATGTTTATGAAGCACGTTGTAGAAATTGTTTTAAAATAGTAGAAGATTAAATGATTGGTATTTTAGGAATTATAGTTCTTTTAGGCATTGCATTTATAATGTCTAATAATCGCAATAATATTAATTATCGTATTGTCTTTTGGGGAATGGGGTTACAAATAATCTTCGCTTTATTTATTTTAAAAACCCCTATTGGGAAACCTCTCTTTGGCTTTTTTGACAAAGTCATTTCTAAATTGATAAGTTTTTCTGATGCAGGTGGCGACTTCCTATTTAGGTCTTTTATTTCAGATGTTGGGTTTCATGTTGCATTAGTAAACTTTGCATTTCGTGCTTTACCAACAATAATCTTTTTCTCTAGCTTAATGGCTGTATTGTACCATTTTGGAATAATTCAGTTTATCATAAAGTGGATAGCTAAAGCTATGCAAAAAACAATGGGAACAAGTGGCTCCGAGACACTAAGTATATCGGCTAACATTTTTGTTGGACAAACAGAAGCTCCTCTTATGGTTAGACCTTTTATTAGCACTATGACTAAATCTGAATTGATGGCTGTCATGGTAGGCGGGTTTGCAACTGTAGCAGGAGGGATTTTAGCAATATACGTTCAGTGGTTAACAGATATACCAGGTATAGCAGGACATCTTCTAGCAGCTTCTGTAATGTCTGCTCCAGCTTCTTTGGTTGTAGCAAAAATTATTTACCCAGAATTAGAGAGTTCGAAAACACAAGGTGATCTTAATATAAATATTGAAAAAGCTAATTCTAATGCTATGGAAGCCCTTGCGAGCGGAGCTACTGATGGTCTAAAATTAGCAGCTAATGTCGCTGGTATGCTTATTGCCTTTATTTCAATTATAGCAATGTTTAACTATTTATTAAGCTTTGCAAACACATCTATTGATCAAATATTAGGCTTATTATTTCAGCCTTTAGCCTGGACAATGGGCATCCCATGGGAAGACTCTGCAATCGTAGGTACACTTATGGGTAAAAAAATTGCTTTTACAGAATTAATTGCTTTTGGTGATTTAAAAAACATTATCGCAACTGGTCAGATTTCTGATAGAAGTGCACTTATTGCTAGCTATGCTCTTTGTGGTTTTGCTAACTTTGGTTCAATCGGAATTCAGTTAGGAGGTATTGGAGGTATGGCCCCCGAAAGAAAAAAAGATTTATCTAAATTGGTAACAAAGGCAATGATTGGTGGAGCTATAGCATCTTGGCTAACAGCAACCATTGCTGGTTTAATAATCTAAATTAAGAGGACTTACAAATAATGCGTCTTATCTTTTTGGGCCCGCCAGGTGTTGGTAAGGGAACGCAAGCAAAACAAATTTGCGAACATTATAAAATAATACATTTATCAACTGGAGAAATTCTTAGAAAAGAAATTTTTGATAAATCTTTAGTTGGCAATGAAGCTAAAACCTATATTGATAATGGGAATCTAGTTCCAGATAAATTAATACTGGGAATAATTGAAAATCGACTCAAAGAGAACGATACTCAGCAAGGTTATTTATTAGATGGGTTTCCAAGAACTATAAGCCAAGCAGAAGGTTTTCAAAAAATAACTCTCCAATTGAAGCATCGATTAAATGGCGTAATAAGCTTAACTGCTAATGAAGAAGAACTTATTAAAAGATTAATTAAACGTGGGAAAGATTCAGGTAGGAGTGATGAGTCTCCTGAAATTATACGACATCGACAAAAAGTATATTGGACACAAACTGCGCCTTTACTTGAATACTATACTCAGGAAAAAATACTGAAAAAAGTAGATGGACTAGGTAATATTACTGATATTACAAAACGTATTTTAGAAACTATAAGCTAGTATGTTAAGAGTCGGACTTACAGGAGGGATTGGAAGTGGTAAAAGTACTGCTAGTAATTTTTTTGAAGCATTTGGTTCTTTTGTGATAAATGCAGATGAAGAGGCAAAAAAATTAATGTCCTCTAATGAGACAGTTCAACATGAGCTTATCGCAGAGTTTGGAACTGATATTATTGATGTATCAGGTCAAATAAATAAAGCTAAATTAGCAAAAATTGCTTTTCAAGATGAAGATCATCAACAAACATTAAACTCTGTAATACACCCTTATATATATGACTCAATTGACAATCAATTTAATCGTGTTCTCAAGAATGGTAAGTTTGATATTTTTATTGTGGATGGGGCACTTATCTTCGAATCTGGCTATGATGTTCACATGGACTATATAATCGTTGTAACCGCACTATTAAAGAATAGAATAGAAAGAGCATTAGGCAGAAAAACTTTATCTCGAGATGAAATTTTAAAACGTATAAATCTACAATGGTCAGAAGAAGAAAAAGTAAACTTAGCTGACTTCGTAATTCATAATGATGGATCTGAAGAAGATCTTAAAAATAATGTAAAAAGTTTGATTGAAAAATTAATCTAATATAAAATTTTATTAGAATATATTTTTTCTTAGTGCACGTGGTTTATCTAGAATTTCCTTCATTATAATACCACGCTTTAAATCATTTGAGCTTTTGAAAAAATTAACTTGAATTTGTTTTTTAATGTCATATTGATTTTTAGGCTTATTTTTTTTTATGCTCTTCTTCATTGGAAAGCGTTGAAATATCTTCAAAAACAATATTTTCTTTTTCTAAATGTTTTTCTTCTTCATCAAAAGAATTTTCAAATTCTTCTAAAGGGGGCTCTTCATAGTCAACTTCAACTTCTTTCATATCTTGAAACAAATCTTGAAAGAACTTATTTTGAAAAATATTTGGGTTTTTTTCTGTTGAACTATCACTTACCTGCTCTCGGCGTTTTTTCATTAACGCTGAGAGCAGGTAGAATACCGCCAAAAAAATCCAATAACTTAAACCATCCATTTAATCGTTCTTTTCAGGTGCCATTGTAGTTCCAGAATCTGAACTACCTGAGATAGATTCTCTCATATCAGTATCAGCTTGAATATTTTTCATATTTACATAATCAAAAACACCTAGTTTCCCTTCACGAAAAGCTTGGGCCATAGCTAAAGGAACTTGAGATTCAGATTCAACAACCTTAGCTTGCATTTCTTGTGTTTTTGCTCTCATTTCTTGTTCTTCGGCAACTGCCATAGCTCGTCTAGTTTCTGCTTTTGCCTGAGAAACTCTAAGATCTGCTTCTGCCTGATCAGTTTGGAGTTGCGCCCCAACATTTTTACCTACATCTAAATCGGCAATATCAATTGATAATATTTCAAATGCAGTCCCAGCATCTAGCCCTTTTTCGAGAACAGCTTTTGAAATATTATCTGGATTTTCAAGTACCCCACCATAACTGCCAGAAGAACCAATTGCACTAACAATACCTTCTCCAACACGTGCAATAATTGTATCATCGGTTGCTCCACCTACTAGGCCAGGTATATTTGTTCTCACCGTTACACGTGCTCGAGCTTTTAATTCGATACCATCTTTTGCAACAGCTGATAAAAAGCCATCTCGAGGAGCATCTATTACTTTCGGATATACACTAGTTTCAACAGCCGTTTTAATATCTCTTCCAGCTAAATCAATAGCTGTAGCTGTTTCAAAAGTTAAAGGGATCTTCGCTTTGTCAGATGCAATCAAAGCCACAACAACATTAGAAACATTTCCCCCTGCTAAGTAGTGCGTTTCTAACATATCAGTCTTTACACTTGTTAAGCCTGCTTTATGTGTATTTATTACAGCATCTACAATGAGCCTTGGTGAAATTTTTCTCAATCTCATACGTATAAGATCAATAATTGTAATTCTTCCTACTCCAAGACTAACCACACCTTGAATCCACATGCCAATAGGCACAAAATAAAATAATAGAAAACCAAAAGTTAGTATGAGTGCTAACATAATAATACCTGCAGTATCCATAATTTACTCCTATGAGTTAAGTTTACGTACAACAACTCGGTTGCCATCGACCGAGTGAATTTTTACTTTACAATTTTTTTCAATGAAATCGCCTTCGGTAACAACAAACAAGCGTTGATCTTTAACTTTTATCCAACCAGAAGGCCTAAGATCTGATTGAGCAATCCCTTCTTGTCCTTCCAAGGCTTCCGAGCCAACTGAAGTACTATATCCAGTATCAACTCTCTCAATACCCGGTGATGTTAACTTTTGCCAGAAAGAAGTTTTAATCATCAGCTTAAATAAAAGAAATAAACCAAAAATACTTCCAACTATACCAATAATAAAACCCCACATAGCCATTGACTCAATATCCGGTCCAACTGGAGTCTCTGGTAATAATAATTCATATAAACCCCATAGCACTAAAAGAATTCCACCTATTCCTGCAAAACCAAAACCTGGGATTATTGTCATTTCAATAATTAAAAGAGTCACGCCTGCTAATATAATTAAAATATCATTCATTGTTGCTAAACGTGCAATAAAAGAAGCGCTTAAAGAGAGCACTAAACAAACCAAGCCAACTATACCGGGGATTCCCCAACCTGGGCTTTGTAATTCAAAGAGAATACCTAAAAAACCAAAAGTTGTTAGTAGCGAAGCAACAACAGGATTTGTTAAAAATCTTACAAATGATTCTGACCAGTTTTCTGATGTAGTTTTTATATCCGCGTTTTCAAAACCAAGTGAAGATAATAATTCTTCAAAAGTTTCTTGTTCATCATCTGCAATATTATACTTAATTGCTAGTTCCGTTGTTAGAGTAATAAGTTTTCCTTCTTTTCTTCCTTCAAGGTCTAAAACTTTAACTGAATCACCATCTATTATTAAATGTGTAAAGGAGAGGTCTTCATCAACCATCCCTTTAGCTATCTCAATATTCCTATCACGGCTTTCAGCAGTTGCGGCCATTTCTTCTCGCATATAACTAATTACTTTTTCACTTCCTTTTTTCCCTGACATATCCACCGCAGTAGCGGCTCCAATAGTTCCACCACTAGTCATAACTATTTTTTCACATGAAAGAGAAATAAGTGCACCCGCAGATATAGCGCGCCTATTAATAAAAGCAATTGTAGGAATTTTTGTACTAAGAATAGCATCTTTTATCTGAGTAGCTGCGTCTAGACGTCCACCAAAAGTATCAATATCAAATATTATTGCATCAGCTTTGCCTTCTTCGGCCATTTCTATACTTCGCTCAATAAATGGAGGTAATCCTAAGTCTATTGTGTCGTGAATTGGTACTTTATATATAACCTGTGACTGGGCTAATGATAAAATAAAAATAAGTAATGATAAAATATGCTTTTTCATCCTATGAAGTTTACTTGTTATGCTCCATAAAATCAATGAAGCTATCATAAAAGTAGAAGTAATTTCTTTTATTATTGTTTTAAAGTATGTTAACCATTTATGACACTTAAAGATAAATTTACATATCAATTGCTAAATGTAATGGCTAGGCAGATACGCCGATTGCCACCTTTATCAAGAGTAAGGCTTTCAAATAAATTAGGTGCTTTTGCTTACAATCGGCTAACTATTCGTAAACAAGAAGCCTTTAATAATATTAAAAAGGCATTTCCTGATAAGTCTAATAATTGGGTTAATGGCATTTTGAAAAAAACCTATAGCTTGACTGCTTCAAATTTTTTAGAATTTTTGGCAATGCCTGTATCTACAAAATCTATAAATTTCAGAGTAGAAGGTCAACAAATCTTAGATGAGGCTATTGAATTAGGCAAGGGAACAATACTCGTTACTGCTCATTATGGTTTATGGGAACAATGGGGAGCCTGGTTAGGTGCAAAAAACTATCCTGCATGGGGAATTATTCAAAGACAAGGCAATGCAGGCGCTGATCTATTTTTTAAAGATTTACGTGAATCCTATGGAATGAATCATATTTATCGTAAATCATCAATTGAACATATGTATGAATTATTAAATAAGAATAAAATTTTAATTATTGCCAGTGATCAAGATGCAAAGAGTAAAGGCGTTTTTGTAGATTTTTTTGGTCACCCTACTTCAACTCCAAAAGGTACTGCTATTTTTCATATAAAAACAGGTTGCTCACTTATTTTCTCTGTTGCGCAAAGAGAAAAAGATGGAACAATTGTAATCACTTTTTTAAAAGTAGAAATTGATTCTAACCCTACGATTGAAAGCATAACTCAAGCTTATTCACACATGCTTGAGGAAAAAGTAAGAGAAAAGCCTGATCATTATTTTTGGTTTCACCGTAAATGGAAAACTTTAAAAATAATATGAGCACTAATCAGGTTTTACTTAATTCAAAAAATGCTCTGCAAGCCGCTGGTAATGCAATCCTATTTGGAGGTGTAATTGTTTATCCAACAGATACATTATATGGTTTTGGGGTAGATGCTCGAAATGAAAATGCAATAAAACGACTAAATGCTATTAAGGGTAGAACGGGTCCAATGAGCGTTATCGCACCAGACGTAAATACTGTTTTAAATTGGACTAATATTTCTTATCAAGATTGGGAAATGGTAAAGAAATTTCTAAGAGGTCCAACCACAATTATTTTACCTGTGAAAAAAGGGATTGTTCACTCTTCAATTCTAGGAAAAGATGGAACCTTAGGAATACGTATACCTTCTCATTCATTTGGTCCTGAATTAACTAGTAAATTAGGTTTCCCAATTACAACAACATCTGTTAACAAAACATATGAGAATCCATTAAATAACCCTAAGGATATTATACACAAATTTGATGGAGAATTTGACCTATTAATTGATGATGGGAATCTACCAAAGGCAAAAGGATCCACAATCTATAAGTTAGAAAAATCAAAATTAACTATAATTAGAAGATGAAATATTTTCTATCATTCATATTATTTGTTACAATTTCTAAATGTCAAGAGATTCCATTTAAAGTTGGTGAACTATTAATATATACTGCTCAGTTTGAATTAATACCAGTTGGTGAAGCTGAGTTATTTTTTAAAGGTAATGAAAAATTTAATGATATAGATGTTTATCATGTCTCATGGAAAGCTTATACTAAAGGACTAGCAAGTACAATATTCAAAATTCAAGATAAAATAGATATATGGATTGATAAAAAAGACTTTTTCACTCATCGTCTAAAAAAAAATATAAATGAAGGTTCGTATAGTAAAAAAGTTGATGTCAAATTTGATTATGATAAGTCTATTGCAAAAACAGAGACGAAGGAAGTATCAATTGATTTTAAAGCTCGAGATCCTTTCTCTATGTTTTACTATCTTAGAACTATTAATCTTGAAAAAGATGTTGTTATGAATTTTTCAGCTTTTGAAGGCAAGCGAATAATAGATTATAGTTTACAAATGACAGGTAGTGAAATTATAAAATCACCATTAGGTGAATTTAAATGTAAAATTGTTAAACCATTTCGTGACGGAAAAAATTTATTTAAAAATTCTGGAGATATGAGAATATGGATTAGCAATGATAAACAAAGATTACCAGTTAAAATTCAAATAAAAATGAAAGTTGGGACAATGACACTTTTATTAAAAGAAATAAATTAATATTTAATTATTAAATAATCTACCAACATCATTAATAATTACAGTAACCATTAACATTAATAATAATACCATACCTACCTGTTGAATAGCCATTCGCATTTTTATGCTTAATGGCCTCCTAATAATTCCTTCAATAATTGTAATAAAAATATGTCCACCATCTAAACCCGGAATAGGTAAAATATTTAAGAAAGCAAGATTGCAACTAATTAAGGCCATTAATGAAAAAAATGGAATCATACCTGCCTTAGCTGTTTCTCCCGCAAGCTGTGCAATCATAATTGGACCACCAAGATCTTTTACTGATGCCTGCCCAGAAGAAATCATCTTTATTGATAGTATAACTAATCCAAATCCACGAGCCGTTGCAATACTACTCATTTGAATACTTTCAAGAATTGAAATAGCTTGATATTTAATACTTGGACGCACACCCATCATACCTAAAGTATCTCCAGTTTCAGGATTAATTTGAAAGCTTGTAATAAGTTTTATATCATTAAGTTTCCCTTCACGTAAATAAACTAAAGCAATTTCTTGATTAGGGCGCTGTGATACTTCATTTGTTAAATCATTCCATGTACTAATTAAACTGCCTTCAATAGAAGTAATTTTATCACCAGATTTAAAACCAGCATTAAATGCTGGAGTATCAGCTATAACTTCATTAATTATAGGTTCATTTGAACTAACTGGCCTTCCTGTATAATTATATAATCCCATGAAAATAAAAAAAGCTAAAATAGTATTCATTATAACACCCGCGCTCATAAACCATATTTGTTGCCATTTAGGTTTACTCATTAATTCATAGGGCTTATACTCTAGCTTTGCATCCATACTTTCATCTATAATTCCAGCAACTTTTACATATCCACCAAAAGGTACCACTGCAAAACAATATTCAGTATTAGTGCCTTTACGACCAGGACTATTAATATTAATGGTTTTAACTGGTCCCCACTCTAATTTTCCTTCAGAATTTTTCTTATAAAAAAAAAGTCTGAATTCCCACCCATCTTTAATAGAAGTTAAGGTTATTAGTCTTGGAGGATAGCCAACAGAGAATCTCTCTACTTTTACTCCAATTGATCGAGCTGCAAGATAGTGTCCAAGTTCATGAATGAATATCACAACCCCAAGTAGAATAATTGCTGCAAATAATGTTGTCATTGATTTTCTTCTTTATTATTTATTTATACTTACTTTGATATGATTTTACAAAAATTGTAGTCCAATTTTCAATTTCATTTAAATCATCTAAATTTGGTGACTCAATCCAATCGTGTTTATTACATGCCTCTTCAATAATATTAGGTATTTCCAGAAAACCAATTTGATGATTTAAAAAGCGATAAACGGCTTGTTCATTTGCAATATTTAAAACTGCAGGAGTTGAACCTTTCTGGTTAATTGCTTCATAAGCAAGATTGATACATGGAAAACGTTCTAAATCAGGTTCTTCAAATGTCAATGCTCCAATTTTTACTAAATCTAGAGACTCCCAATTTGAAGCCAAATGCCGAGGATATGTCAAGGCATATTGAATTGGAATCTTCATATCAGGGATTCCTAATTGAGCTTTCACAGATTCATCATTGAACTCAACCATAGAATGAATAATAGATTGAGGGTGTATAACAATATCTATCTGCTCAGGAGTTAATTTAAAAAGCCATAATGCCTCTATAACCTCCAAGCCCTTATTCATCATCGTTGCAGAATCAATTGTTATTTTATTCCCCATATTCCAATTGGGGTGTTTTAAGGCTTCTTTAGGTGTTATTGCTTTGAAACTATTAATATTTCTTGTTCTAAATGGTCCACCACTTCCGGTTAAAATTATTCTTTTAACATCATTCATTGCTTCACCTACAAGACATTGCCATATAGCAGAATGTTCACTATCAACAGGGAATATTTTAGAACCTTTTTCTTCTCCAATTCTTGTAATAATGTCGCCTGCCATTACCAAACTTTCTTTATTACTTAATGCAACATCTACACCTTGTTGAATTGAGTTCAATGTTGGAGCCATTCCAGATACTCCAACTAAACCATTTAACATTAAATCAATATCATTACGTTTAGATAGTTCTAATAGACCTTCTCGACCCACTAATACTTTTGTATTAGAGTTTGATAGCTCATTCCTTACTAAATCTGCTATAGTTAAATCAATAATTGATACTACTTCCGGTTTATATTTTTTTGCTTGCTCAATTAATAATTTCCCATTCTTATGTGCACTTAGAGCAATAATTTTAAATTCATCTTGAAGGTTATCAATTACACTTAGAGCATTGACTCCAATTGAACCAGTTGATCCAAGTATTGAAATTCTTTTCATGATTAAAAAGTCTCTACAAAACTTATTGAAAATAAATTATAATCCATACCAAGCCATAATTGTGGCTTAATTTTATAACTTAATAAATTTAGTGTTGTTCCAATATTAATGAAGTTTGATTGAAGCTTTAATTTATTTGGTATAAGTGTATTACTTAAGTGGTTTTGAGAGATATTTATAATATTGGCTCCAAGTCCAATATTAATAGGAAATCTTTTCAATGTAGTAGACCTTATCGCTAAAAATTGAATGGTATTAGATTTAAATTGCCTAAAAGAATTGAAATTCCCTAAATCAAATAATAATTTCCATTTTGAAGGCATATTTTTGCTACCAGGCACAAACTTCATTCCCCAACCATATAATTGTACAGTACCAGCTTTAGTAGAGTAATTCGACATTCGTCCTCTTAATGCTAGATTCCATGAAACCTTAAGTTGGCCATTAATCAAAGGCATTAAACCAGAATTTGAAAAACCTTTATTTAATGAAAAACCTATCGAAACTCTTTTTAACCCATTTATTGAAGTAAGAGGTTGATTAGTTGATCCTAACCCTGCATATCGAAAAAGTAATTTTGTTTCTTTGGTCTCAATATCTAAACCTGACAAATGAAAAGAAGACCATTGACTATAACCCAAGGAAAGAAAAAATATAAAAATAAGAACTTTCATTAAATACTTTCAAAAAAAACTACACAATTATATGATACCTCTTTCACTATTTTCAATAAAAGTGATTATTTTTTGTATCTCTTCAAATTTAGATAATTCTGACTTTATTTTATTAATTGCATCACCACGATTCAACTTTGACATGAAATAAGTTCTATAAGCTTTTTTAATAAGGTTTCTTGATTCTTTTGAAAATCCCCTTCTTTCAAGACCAATTTTATTTATTCCAGAAAATCTAAGCGGTTCTCCTGCGCTAATAATAAAAGGTGGTACATCTTGAACAACTCTAAAACCTCCACCGATAAGAGATTGCGAACCAATCTTTACAAATTGATGAACCATAACTCCACCTCCAAGGTTTACCCATTCGCCAAGTTCAACATGTCCACCAAGCGTACATAAATTGGCCATGATTGTATTATCTCCAACAATACAATCATGGCCAATATGGGCATAAGCCATTAATAAAACGTTATTTCCTATAATAGTTTTTCCAAAAGCATTAGTTCCTTTATTAATGGTAACTGACTCTCGTATTTTAACATTATCTCCAATAAATGTTAAAGTTTCTTCACCATCATATTTAAGATCTTGCGGAGCTTCACCAATAGAAGTATTATGAAAAATTTTACAATTTGATCCTATTGAAGTTCCATTACAGATTGTATTATGGTTTCCAATTTTAGTTTCATCTCCAATTTTAACATTATCCTCAATAATAGTATAAGCACCAATGGATACATTTTGGCCGAATTCAGCCTTTGGAGAAATTATAGCTGTAGGATGGATGGAGATAGGTTCAGGCTCCTGCCCGATCCACAACAGTTGCTTTTAAATTACCTTCGGCAACAAGTTTGTCACCAACATAAGCTTTACCAATAAGTAATGCTGTACCAAGTCGAAACTTGGCAAGACTCATTTCGAGTCGTAACTGATCACCTGGAATTATAGTGTGACGAAATTTTGAATCTGATAATGCTGAAAAGAACATATTTTTTTTCATTGGATTCTCAATACTATTTAAACATAGTAATGCACCAGCTTGCGCCATTGCTTCTAGAACTAAAACACCTGGCATTACTGGTTGATTTGGAAAGTGTCCATGGAAAAAAGGTTCATTGATTGTAACATTTTTAATAGCCGTTAACTTTTCACCTGGTGTAATATCAATTATTCTATCAACAAGAACAAATGGATATCGATGAGGCAATAAATTTAGAATAGCATTAATATCAAAAACAGAGTCTTTGTGCGCACTATTTTGGTACTTTTGTTGTAGAATTTTCTTCTCATAAACTTTTTTAATACGCTTAACTAACTCTACGTTTGCAGCATGACCACTTTTTGATGCTATAACATGTCCTTGTATTGGCATTCCTAACAAAGCAAGATCTCCAATTAAATCCAGAGCTTTATGTCTTACTGGTTCGTTTGCAAATCTAAGTTCTTTTCCATTTAAAGTTCCATTTGCGCCTAAGCTGATTTCTTTATTAATCCCAAATAATTTTTTTAAGGTAGCTGCTTCAGTTTGATCAATATCTTTGTCAACAATTACTACAGCATTGTCAAGGTTGCCACCCTTAATAAGTCCATTTTCTTTGAGTGTCTCTACTTCACTTAAAAAACAAAAGGTTCTTGCTGGCGCTATCTCAGTTGCAAATTTTTTCTCTACCTGATCTAAAGTTGTGAATTGAGCCCCTAAAGTTTGAAATTCGTAATCAATCATAAATGTAATTCTAAACTGATCAGATGGCATTATATGAATATCCACACCTCTTTCAACATCAGTATATCCTACAGCTTCATCTATATGTAGATAGTTTCTTGGTGACTCTTGCTTAACTATTCCTGCTTTTGATAATGCTTCAACAAAATCTTTTGAACTTCCATCCATTACTGGCGGTTCTTTTTCGGTCAATTCAATTAGTACATTATCTAGACCTAGGCCAACACAAGCTGCTAGAGCATGTTCAACTGTATGAATTTTAACTCCATTTTCTTCAATGGTTGTTCCTCGAGAAATATCAACGACATGATCTATATCTGCTCTGATTTCAGGACAACCTTCAACATCCATACGCTTAAATCGAATACCAAAGTTATCTGTGGCTGGCTTAAAAGTAATCTTAGATTCTACACCAGTATGTAAGCCCACTCCTACACAAGAGGTTTTAGATTCAATTGTTCGTTGAAATTTCATATAACTCATAGACTATTAATTTAAGTATTTATCTTCAATTATTTTTAAACGTTTTTTTAATTGTTTTACTTCAATGTAAACAGCATCTCTGCGATTTTTTTCTTTAATTTCTCGTGCTGGTGCTCCAGAATATATTTTATTCCCAGAAATATTTTTCATTGCCGCCGTATAACAGGCAAATATCGCTTTCTTGCCAATTTTAATATGATCTATCGCTCCTGCTTGCCCACCAAATACACAATAATCACCAATTTTTGTACTCCCTCCAATAGTTACGTGCGCTGCCATTAAACAACCCTTACCTATTAATACATTATGTGCAATTTGAACACCATTGTCAAACTTACAATAATCTTTAATAATTGTATTACCAATGGTTCCTCTATCAATAGTACAGTTTGCACCAATCTCCACATTTTTCCCAATAACAACTCCACCATTTTGAGGGATTTTAATATGTTTATCACCATTTGTAAAAAAACCAAACCCATCAGAACCGATTATTGCTCCAGAATGAATGATGCACATTTCATTCATTTCAGTTTTATGATATAAGTGGATATTATGACTTAAAATACTATTTTTACCAATAACGGTACCAGATTCAATAATATTGTTTGCACCAATTTTTGTTTTATCACCAATTATAACATCTTTACCAATTATAGTATTTGGACCTATAGAAACATTTTTACCAATAATGGCGCTTGAATCTATAAGTGCAGTTTTATGAATGCCTCTTTCTTCTGGATACTGAGGACTAAAATACTCTAGTATTTTAACAATTGCTTCTTGAGGATTATTTACTACTATACCATTTAAATTGTTGAGTAAAACTTTGTTTTTAACAATTATGGCTGAAGCTTTACATATAGGTGCGTATTTATTATATTTTTTATAGCCTATAAAAGTAATTGTTTCTGGCTTTCCATCATCAATAGTTGAAACTCCATTTATTAGTAATTTAGGATTACCAACTAAATTACCATCTACCATATCAGCTAATTCTTTTAAAGTGGGCATATGGCCCCGTGTTAATTTTTAGTCTCGTCTTTTTTTGTGTCGGAGACATTGTATTTTCTTAATTCAAATAAAACATCATCCGTTAAATCGTGAGTTGGATTTCCGTATAAAAGTGACGTTGATCCATCTAGAATAAAATCTATACTCTTTGTGGCAGCTACTTTATCAACAGCTCGCTTAACTTTAGAAAGTATATCAAACTCTAATTGTGCTTGCCTTCTGTATAATTCACCTTCAGGACCAACCATCGTAACTTGAAATTTTTGAATTGTTGCTTCACGCGATGCAATTTCTGCCTCTTTTTCTTTACGCCATTCAGGACTACTCATAAGACGCTGAGTTTCAAATGCTTGCTTTATACTATCTAGCTCCATAACCATCATGTTATACTGTGTATTAACTTGTCTATACTCAAGCTGAAGCTGAGCTTCTGCATCCTTAAACTCTTCATATTCAGCGCGAATACGATCTGATTGAACAAAACCAATTTTATTTTGCGCAAAGAGCATTATTGGTAAAACTATTATTAAAACACTAATTTTTTTAATGATTTTATGAGTCATATTGACCTCCTTGATTTAATTTTATCTTCCAAATATAATTGTATATTCCCATCCTTGTGGGTTTCCATCTCCAACAATATCATCAAATCCATATCCCATATCGAAACCTAGCTGTCCAATCATTGGCATAAAAAACCTGATTCCAATACCAGCAGATCTTTTTAGTTCAAGAGGCTCTCTTCTTGGAGATCCAAGTGACTTTATTAGTCTAGTATCATTCCAAACTCCGCCTGCTTCAGCAAATAACATTCCATAAACTACAGGATTTTCAGAAAAAGGAAACCTAAATTCTGTTGAATACTTCATAATGGTATTACCGCCAATACCACGACCCTGAGCTGTTAATGGTCCAATAGAATTATCTGGATAGCCTCTAAGCATAGTTCCATAAGGAATCCCATTCCCACCCATAATAAATCTTTCATAAGGTGGAATATAGGTATATCCACCGCCAACATTTAACTGACGAATTGTACCCATTTTTAATGAACTAGTTAGAACAAATTTCCAAAAGGTTGGAGTATACCAGTCTAATGTTAAAACATGCTTATGGTAATGTTCGTCACCACCAAGGGAACCACCAGAAAAAGTTGATACAAGTGTTGCGCTTGATCCTTGGGTTGGAAATTCAGCCTGATCTCTACTATCCCTAACAATAGTTTGAGATAAGTTAATGCCTGTAGATTTTCTGAAACTTCCTAAATATTCATTTAATACTTCTTCATCACCCATATATTCTGCTCTACGTAATGTTAAAGACCAATAGGCTCTAAAATAATCATCGGGCCATTTTAATCTTCGACCCCATTCAATTGAACCACCTTTTGATAATTGATCAAAAGGATAAAAATAATATGAGTTACCTTGTCCTCTAAATGTGTAAAAAAGAGAAAAACCAATTCTGTTTGGAGTGTCTCTAAACATTGGATCCATAAATCTAATATTAAAGCTCTCGTATTTACCTGGTGTACCATAATTATTCATTACAGAAACCTGTGTCCCAACATTAAAGCCAAAAGATAAAACCTGCCCTTTACCTAAAAAATTATTGAATTCAAGGTTTCCGCCACCTGTCATTCCATATATGCCAGTAAATCCTACATTTGCACTTGCTTTATCAGAAGATTTTTCTTGTAATGAAATATCTAAATCTATTTCATCTTCATCTACTGGAATTACATTTGGACTTAATGAAGTAGGATCAAAATAATTTAGCACACTTAATTTTCGCATACTTCTTTGCAATAAAGTTCTACGAAATAAATCACCTGGGAAAACATCTAACTCTCTACGTATAACATTCTCACGTGTTTTATCATTCCCATAAATATTAATATTTCGAATGTATACTTCATTATTTTCAGTTACAGAAAAATGCACATCCAAAGAGTCTTCACCAACTGGCGTAAAATATGGTTCTATACTACTATATAGGTAACCGCGATCCATATAAAGACTTTGAACATCTTGAAAGACTGCTTTCTCAAAACCTGCCTGGCTGTAGGGATCCCCTTGATTTATATTTAATGCACCATCTAATATTTCTGTAGTATAAAGTTCATTGCCTTCCCAACTAAAATTTCGAAATTTATATTGATTTCCTTCATCCACATTAAGGAGAACAACTAGGCCACGTTTTTTAGGCTCGTAATAAACTGAGTCAGAAAGAATACTAAAATCTCTATAACCTTCATCACGATAAAAAGTAGTCAATACATTAAGATCTTCATCAAATTTCTTTTGATCATAAGCAGGAGCCCAAATTCGCCACCAAGAACGAATCTTAGTCTCTTTTAGTTGCCACCTTAATTTTAACAAAGATAGTTTTTTTCTAACAAAATCAGGTAAAGGAATCCAGGCCTTTGTTGCAATCCAACCAAAATTATTATTGCGACCTTCAATTTTAATATCTTTTATTTTTAGTTTCTTACCTTCTTTAATAGAAAAAGTTATATCTTGCTTTTGATCTTTCCCAGAGCCAACAGAGTCCATACTTGCTGAAATATTTGCTAGAAAATATCCATCTTCCATATAAAGTTGATTCATTTTCTTAATTGATTTAGTAATAAAATTTGGCTTTATACGCATACCCCTTTGAAAAGTTATTTCTTCTTTAAATTTCTTATCTTTTAATTTTTTGTTTCCTTTAAAAATCACCTGCCCTAGTACCGGGGCTTCTTTAACCTCAATAGTTATTATTATTCCTTCGGGTGTTTCACCATCAAAGTGAATTTGGATATCATTAAAAACGCCTAGTTCCCAAAGACGCTTAACTGCTCGACGAAAGTCTTCACTTGAAACTTCTTGCCCTTTTTGAAGCCCTGCAGTGTATAAAACCATGTTTTCGCTTGTTGCAAAATTCCCATCAATATTTATTTCATTTAGCTTAAACGATGGTGGCGCCTGAGCGATGACCTTTGCTATGATAAATAAAAATAGTAACTTTCTCATTATGAAACCTGTTCACTTGTTTGGCCAAAACGCCTTTGCCTATTTTGATAGTCAATAATTGCATTCAATAATTGATCTTCTCTGAAATCAGGCCAAAAACTATCTGTCATATATAATTCTGTGTATGCTGATTGCCATAATAAAAAGTTGCTTATTCTATGTTCTCCTCCAGTTCTGATCAATAAATCTGGATCAGGAGTATCACAAGTATAAAGTTCCCTTGTTATGATTTCTTGTGAAATATCTTCAGATTTCATTTTGCCTTTTTCAACTTTATTAGCAATACGTTTAAAAGCCATTATTAGTTCCTGCCTACTTCCATAACTCAGAGCTAATATAAGATTAAGACCTGTATTATTCTTTGTTTTATTAATTCCTTCAATCATTGCTTGTTGTGGATCTTTTGGCAAATCATTTAAGTCACCAATTATTGACAATCTTACATTGTTTTTATTTAAGTTATTTATCTCTTTATTTATTGTTCGTAATAATAACTTCATAATTGCTTTAATTTCAACTTTGGGTCTATTCCAATTCTCACTTGAAAAAGTATAAAGTGTTAAATGAGAAATTTCTAATTCACCACAAATTTGAACAATTTCGCGTACAGAATTGATTCCTTCTTGATGACCAGAAATTCTGGGTAAGTTCTTTGAACTTGCCCATCGACCATTACCATCCATAATGATTGCAATATGGTTGGGTATATCACCTTGTTCTAATATTTGTTTTCTAAGCAACTTAGACATAATTCAATTTGTATTTATTATAGTATAAAAACAGCTGGCGAAGTTACCATTTGAGAGATACTCAATCAATAAATAATCAAATATTATGTTTCTCATATAATTCTGCTATATGATGGTCAAAAGGTTCCAAACTTGTAGGAACATTAATATTTTTGAATTCTGTTTTACACTTATAACATTCTACGGAGTCTTTAATTCTACGATATAGAAAATAATCTAGAGCAGATAAAAATATTAAACTTAAGCCATATGTCCAAGGAACAAATAAAGCACCAATCAAAATAATTATACACCCTAATGCTTGGTTAAAATCTTTTTTTTTATATAAATGTTTACTTTCACAAATTGGACAAAAAGAAAAATCCATATCTGAATTAAATAAATCTGGGCGCTTACAATGACTGCATTCATCCACTCTTTCAAAAGATATAATTCTATTACATTTTACGCATTCAAAGTGACTCAAAGTAAAAATCCAAACTTAAGTAAATAGTATTTGAATAAAAGATCTCCAAAAAGAATTGAGAGAACTGAAACGTATATTAAACCTGTTGCACTTTGTGTTGCTTGTAATTTCAAAGTCTTCCAAATAAATAAATTTAATATTAAAGGAACGACATTCCCCATAAACATTGCTATTGCTAATAAAAAACCATCAAATTCAAATGTAAAAGCCCAAAGATTGTAGCTTATACCATACGAATCTGTTACGCTTTCTATTGACATATAAATTACATCCCACAAGGTACGAACCACTAGGAGCAATGAAAAAACTACAATTGATCTTTTGAGTAGTGTAATCGGAAGATTAATAACATTTAAATACCAGTGACCTAAAATCATTGAAAAGAAGACTGATGCCGTAATCATTGACCCCAATAATATCATAAAAAAAAGAATTAGATAATTTGATTTAGGTGAAATTTGAATGATAATTTGGAAAAAAGCAAAACACCCTAAAATTGAAATAATAGTAATGATAAAATTATTTATTCTCTTAGAATTCCAATAATAAGCAGTAATAATCAATACTAAGCTAATCCAAAGCCAAATATAAATTTTTGAAATAAAATTTGATTCTATACCAATGTATCCTATTACACCTAGAGATCCAATTATACAGGATAAACCTAAATTAAACCTGTAAAAGCTCGTATCAATTTTTTTTATTGGTGTTAGCCATAAGAATAAAGGGTGGGAAATAGCATATCCTAAGAAAACAATGACAATAGTGTCTATAAAAAAACTATACATCAGTTCAAGACATCTTTAACCTTTTCAGCAATATTAAGATAAATCTTTGAAACGTGCGCTTCAGGACTTTGAGCTACAATTGGTTTTCCAATATCAGTTGCTTCCATTATATCTTGTGATATAGGAATCTCTCCTAATAATGGTACATTTAAACGTTCACTCTCAGATTTACCTCCTCCACGTTTAAATAAATCAATTCTTATTGCAAATTTTCCATCATCTCTAATATCCACAGGTTGTCCTTCAATTAAAATATTATCTCCATTCTTAACTTCCCCTTCTAAAAACAAGCCTGACATATTTTCAACAACACCAAGAACGGGAGTATGTACTTTTCTAAACATATCAGCACCTTTCCTAACATCTGCTAAGGCAATATCCTGAGGAGTTGTTACAATAATAGCGCCATCAATTTTTAATTTCTGAGTTAGTGTTAGTTGAACATCGCCTGTACCAGGAGGTAAGTCCAAAATTAAATAATCTAATTCACCCCACAATACATCATTAAAAAACTGTTCTGTCATTCGAGCTACTAATGGACCTCTCCATATAACTGGAGATTTATTGCCACTAATAAAACCAAAACTCATGATTTTCATTCCCATATGATCCAAGGGTATTAGTTTTTTATCTTGAGTAAGATTTGGTTGCTCATTAATTCCTAAAATTATTGGCAATGAAGGACCATAAATATCTAAATCAAGGAGACCTACATTAAAACCTAATTGTTTTAATGAAAGAGCAAGGTTAGCAGCTACAGTAGATTTTCCAACTCCACCTTTTCCACTTGCCACAGCAACAACATGTTTTATTCCTTCTAATGGACTAATAGGCTGCTTTTGAGGAGCCTGCGGGCCTACACTTGGCGAAGATTCCGTCTTACTTTCAATGATATCCACAGAAATATTCTTAAATTTTGATGTGCTTTTGAGAAGCTTTTTTACTTCATTAATTACAGAATTCTTTTTCTCTTCTTGCTGAGTTGTTATTTTTAAAGCTACAGTGACAGAATCTTCTTCAACTTTAACTTCATCTACCATACCAAAGGATACAATATCTCTGCTAAAACCAGGATAATTTATATTTTTTAATAAATTGAGTATTTTTTCTTTATTCATAATAATACAAAAAAAACGGCTGTTGAATTAGTAACAGCCGTTTCACTAGGTATTTTTTTAACAAAATTAACCAGAATATTCGCGACCAAAATAATCGTAATTAATTTTAATATATTTATTCCATTCTTCTGGAACTTCACTCTCTTCAAAGATTGCTTCAACTGGACATTCAGGTTCACATGCCCCACAGTCAATACATTCTTCCGGATCAATATATAATAATTTGTCCTCTAAATTATTTTCATCATATCCCTTTGCGTCCCAATCTTCTTTTTTGGGGTGGATACAATCCACCGGGCAAACCTCTACACAAGCTGTGTCGCAGGTTCCAACACAAGGTTCAGCTATAATGTAAGCCATTGTTTTCTCCTAATAATGTTTTCAAAGCGTTACTAAAATTAAACTACTTTTATTAAATGACAAAAAGGCTTTTATCATAAAAAATAAATTCTTTTAATTTCTTTATCTCTATTAAATTCTTACCTGATAGAATAAAGAAAAAAATGCCAAACAAAACAAATTACGATCATTATAAAACTGTACCTGATCCTGCAGAAAAAGTTAACTACAAAAAGAAAAAACCTAAACTTATTGCAGTTGTTGACGAAGATAATTGTACTGGATGCCAAGTTTGTGTACCTTTTTGTCCAGTTGATTGCATTGAGCCAGTCCCCAAAGAAAAATATGGGATTCCAATACCACCTGTTCAAGTTCGTCATGATGAATGTATAGGTTGTCAAATATGTGCAAAAGCCTGTACAAAACTAACATGGGATGCTATCAGAATGATAAAAACTGAAGAATTTGAAGAAATATATGATTTGCCTTTATCAGGGTAAGTTGAAGTAAACTATAAGTTTTTCAAAAAATAAGTTCTTATTTCTGCATCATTAAATTCGCCTTTAATAATACCAACTTTTGAAATTTGATTATTAAAAATTATAAAATGGAAAGGGACTCCCCACTTTCTATTATCATTTACAGTCTTTCTAAATTTGTAAAACTCAGTCTTTAATCTTAATAATTCATCTTTTTCAAATAATTCACCAAATGAATAAGGAATCGATATATCATTATTTTTTATAAATTTTTCTGAAGCCTTTTTTTGAGCATAATCCATTACTATCCTCATTGTTAAATCAAATTTTTTATAATCATCATAAATTTTACTTAAGGACCTTATTTGATTGATACAATCAGGACACCATTCTGATAAATAAGATAATATTTGAATTTTAGAGTGTATTTTTTTTAATGGCTTAAGAAGAGTTAAAATAGATTGTTCATTTTTTACATTAATCAATTCTATTGGAACATGATTATTGTTTATACCCAAACTAATTGAACCCAACAATTACTATTATTAGAGACAACCCTAATAACCCAAGATTTCTATTCATGGTAAATTTTTGCTTAATATAATCATTTCCCATATCGCTATGAATCAGTTTAGATCTCGAAAGATGAGTAAATACTACAGTTAATAATCCAATACAAATCTTGATTTGCATCCAGCCTATAGTAAGCCAATACATTCTATCAATTGACATTAATACTCCAGAAAGTGGAATAAAAAATGATGCGGGCATCTCAACTTTTGTTATTAAATCTAAAATGAGTGCTTTATCGTTTGTATTTTTTCTTGACCAAATAATAGATACTGTTAATGCTGTACCAAACCAAGCAGCCATACCTATTAAGTGAATAAACTTAACCACATTATAATATGTTAGATTTTCAATATTCATATTTTAATCAATCATCTTTTGAATTTCTATCTTAACTTTTTCACTTAGCCTTTCTACTGTCATATTCACATAATGATCTTGCGTTATTGGCTTGCCAAAAACTGTTGTTAGGATGCTTGGCTTAATTCGCCAATCATTTTTATTTTTTGCTTCGTATGCACCTTTTAAACCTACAGGAATAATTGTAACGCCTGTGTTTTTTGCAACATGAAAAGCTCCTTTTTTAAAATTACCTAATTTACCATTTAAGCTTCTTGTTCCTTCAGGTGCAATCATTGCTGATGTTCCGTTATTAATAACTTCCTCTAATTTTTCTAAACTTGTAATTGCTGAACCTAACTCTTGCCTCACTAGTGGAATTACTCCATATTTTTTTACTAAATAGCCCCAAACAGGGTAAGAAAACTGTTCAATCGCACCCACTCCTGTGAAGTAATGCGGTACTCCTGCAACAATCATAAAAGCATCAAATAGTGATTGATGATTCATTAAATACAAGTAAGGACCTTTACTTTGGTCCGGCTTTGAACCTTCAACTTTGAACCATTGTGCTCCAAATATCATACAAATTCGTGCTATTATCTGTGCCAATTTATGAAGTTTATGTGCTGGAAATAAAATAATTGCTAAAGAATATATAATCGTACCAAATAGAAATATTATTGCCCAAAATGGCCAAATAATTATTGAAATAATTGCCTTAAACATTATTTTTTTCTAATAAGTCAAATAACTTATGATTTGCTTTATGGAATGCATAATTATTTATTTCTTTTCGAGTTATCCATTTAATATAATTAGTATCTGAGGTTGAATAAAATTTTGAATTTTTTATTTCACAATTATAAAATGATATGTTCATTTTATAGTGAGAAAATGAGTGAACAATATTTCCAATTTTATAATTTATATTCAAATTTATATTATATTTATTTTTTAATGACACATTGAATAATGATCTATTATTTAATCCATCAACTTTAATCATAGGTAATTCCCAAAGTCCACCTAAAGCGTCGTCATTTTTTCGTTTTACTATTAACATTGATTTATTTTTTTGAATAAAACATGCAATAAAATAATTTATTGGTATTGCTTTTTTTACCTTAGGATTAGGATATAAAAGTGGATTCCCATTTATAAAAGCTTTGCAAGAATTAGAAAGTGGACAATTTTCACAGTTTACAAAATTTGTCTTACATATTGAACTACCTATATCCATTATTGATTGAATAATATCACCGGGTCTTAAATTATTAAAAGTAGCAAGTTTTGAATATATTCTTTTTTTGTTATAATTGGTTTTATTCTTTAATCCTAAATAACGAAACATAACTCTATTAATATTAGTATCAATTGCAGGGTGTGATTGATTAAATGCAATTGACATTACAGCAGCTGCAATATAAGGGCCAACACCTGGAAGTGAATTAAACTTTTTTATATCTGATGGAATTTCACCACAATAATCATTCATTACAATTCGACAGGCATTATAAAAATTTTTACATCTAGAATAATAGCCTAAACCTTCCCATAACTTAAGAAGATCATCAATATCAGAGTTTGCAACACTTAATAATGTCGGATATTTTTTAATCCACTTTTTATAATACGGAATTACAGTATTTACTTGAGTTTGTTGTAACATCACCTCAGAGAGCCATGTTTTATAAGTGTCATTAATTTCACGCCATGGCAATTTTCGCTTATGCACATCGTACCATAACAATAATGCTTTATTAATATTTGTATTATACAATTATTATGAATTTAAACGATGTTTTGAAATGAGCCAATGTAAAGTGGATAAAGTTTCTTTCACTTCATCTTGATCTTCAATTGGTATTTTACTAAAAATCTTAGATCCAAATTGATCAATTTGTTGCTCTATTTTAAATTGCAATTTTTCACCACTTACCGTTAACAAAATAATAAAAGACCTACCATCTTTTGGATTTTTAATTTTTCGTACAAAATTATTTTTTATTAAAATATCTATTAGTCTAGTTAAAGTGCTATTGTCAACCCCTATCCTCTTTGAAAGAGTTGACATATCTATACCATCTATTGGAATTGATGATAAAAGTGTAATTTGAGGTAGAGTAAGATTTAATTTTTTTGTGCTTGTTCTAAAAAGCGACTGAAGATCAATTAGAAACTGCTTTAATAATTCACCAAACTCCATATTTGTATATTACAAATAATTAAACCTATTTACAATAAGCTATTAATTAACTTTTGCTCCATTCTTAATTTTTTTATTTACATCTAGCAATCTTGTAAACCCATTTTGATCATCAGCGCCCATTACTAAAACTTCAGATTTAAAAGAACCTATTTTTTTGATGCCAAGATTCATTACTGCAATAATTTGTCTACCCTGGAGTTCTTTTACTGAATAATTATTAGTTATTTGTGCGCTTGACCATTTTATCCCATAATCACCAAAATCAATTTTTAATTTATATGCAGGTGTAATTGCCTCAGGAAATAATTCAACCCTTAATATTTCACCTACACGTATTTCTAATTTATTAAAGTTATTAATATCAATCATTTTATTTTGGCAATGTCCATAATAACAACAAATGTTCTACATAAATTTTAATTAGTTCTTCAAACTTTTCTTTGCGAATACTATGACCAACAAATTTTCTATGATCTGATTTGTATTCACCCATAACATACCATTGTCCTGGAATTAATATATCATTTATTCTATAATTACTTATTGGATCTGATCCATTTATTCCTGTAGTTGGACCTAGCATTGATTTTTTATTTACAATTCCATCGTTTTCAAACCATGTTGAGTCAGTTTCTGACCCATCAGAATAATATGCTTTTTTCATACCCATAAGTCTTGCATTCGCTCTAATTATATATGACATGTTTTTATCAGGCACATGTCTGTTTGATGTTGAATCTAATATTGTATTGCTAGTTACATATGAAAAATAATATATATTTGGGTTTGCAATACAAAGGCTATTCATTTCGCGAGCACCCTGAACGCTGACATCCCATGCCACACTGTTTTTTGTCCGCCAAGCTGGGTGTTTTCGCATTCTTGAAAAATAACTTCCCCAAGTTTCTTCGCCATCTCTTTTAAAACCCCAATGTTCAAGATCAAAGTTGTAGAATGAATTCCCTACTACTGCTGCTAGACCAATAAAATCTTGTAAGAAAGGTATTCCTGAAGTAACTATATCTGAAAGAGTTGTTCCATTATGTGGCGTTGAAATTGAAGTTATTGATTTTATCCAACCTTCATTTATTTGTCCAAGAAGCTGACTTTCTTCATATTTTAGAGAGGAATCCGTGATTGCTGTTTTAAGTAGGTAATCTAACATCCTTATTGTCTGCCCGCCCATACTATGGCCTACAAGGTGAACTGGGTTCTCATCACTCCATTCAGGGTATAAACCTATATATTCTTTATTATTTGGTTTCTGAATGATACCATATTTTTCTACCTGAGTTTTTCCATAATCAACCTGGCCACCTTTAATTTGATAGTATAATTCCACAGCGCGATCCCAGTTTGATGAGACTGGCCCAACATTCGCAGTATAAACTTCAAATCCATTTGCTTTTAATTCTTTTTCAATATCAAATTTTCCTCCCCAATATTTATATGAGCCCATTTCATCTGGACCCCACCCCATGAATCCATGAACTAAGATAACAGGGTTCTTATTTTGAGAAAAAAGTTGCGCAATTAAGACTAAAATGCAAACTATTAAATAAAAAAAAGTTTTAAATCGCATAAATATTTACTTATAATACCAACCAAATAAAATCATCATTTCATCCGTAGACAAAAAGCCAAATGTAATAAATCTGTCTTCTTGGTTATCGTAGGTAGCAATAAGTTCAAGGCCTTCACCGTTATTTAATTGGATAGGTGGATCATAATTAATGATGGGTGGATGCTCCCAATCATCTGTCCAATAAACTAATTCACCATTACGTTCACCACCTTTAATTTTAACTACAAACTCTGTCATTTTTTCATGTGCGTGTGAAAAAAGTTGACCTATATAAATTGGAGCATCCGTAATAAAACTTTTATTAAGCGTGGTGACCTTTCTTGGTGGTAATAAAATTTCTTGATTTGACCAATTTATTATATTTGCAACTTTTTCAACTTCTGAACGATCAACCGTATGAATATTTGTAAAAACTTCTCCAATTATGATGGAGTCAGAACGATTAACATAATGAGCGTTTTGATCTATCCCAAATTTTGAATTTAATTTAAAAGCTACACCTGGAGGTAGATTGTAATCCATCCTTGGCCATTGTGTTCCACTAAAAAATTCATGGTATTGCATAGTTCTAAGAGTCTGGACATTCATAGTTCCATCCTCAAACCTCAAATCTCTTTTAATATCATATTCGGGTATGTTTGAATTATTTATATTTTTATCGAACGAATATAAAATAAAGTGGTGACTTCCTGATCTCATTTCAATTTCAATACGATTTGCATATATATCTCCATCAATATTTAAATCTGTATATTGAAAAAATTCTCTTTCATAGTTTGGCTTTACTTCAAAAGGCTTAATGTGTAGCTGTATCCCTTTTTCTGGTGGATTTAAAGGTGTAAACTCAGGTGGTGAATATCGATTTGAATCCAATAATAATTTTTCGTCAACTACAATTCCAGATTCTGGCGCTCCAGCTTCAATCCAAGATCTAATAAATTTTAGTTGGCCATCGGATAAAAAGTTTTCGCCTGGAGGCATCATTTGACCATATTGAGGGTGATCGCTAAGATAATGCTCCCGATCATATGCATTGATTTTTTCCCATAAAAAACTTTTAGCTAATCCTTTCATTCCACCTTCGTTACTAACTATGACCAAACCATCTTCTTTTGCAGCAATATTTTTTGGCGAAACACCAACCATTTCACTATAAGCTTCATTCTTTGATAAATCTAAACCTGATTGTTTTGTAATTGCAGTCTGAGAGGCATGACAGTTAACACAGCTAGACAGAAGGACTTCTTCTTGAATAATATTCCACGTTGAGCGATCAGGTTTTTCAACTTCTTCACAGCCAATAAAAATTGAGAATATGATTATAAAATATAAAATGCGTTTCATTATCATTCTTTAATTAACATCCGAAATTAAAGTAATAAAACCTAATAAGATATACTGCTCTTTATAAAAGCAATGTTTGTTCATAAATCGTTTAATGAATTAAACAATTCTAATTATTTTTTATATTATTTTGTTAAAGTACCAACGATATGATCTATGATTTTGTAAGGGTCTGCGTTAGATGCTGGACGTCTATCTTCAAGATATCCATTCCAATCATGCTCCACAGTATATATAGGTATTCGAATACTTGCGCCACGATCACTTACACCATATGAGAATTGGTCAATACTTTGTGTTTCATGAAGACCAGTAAGCCTCATATCATTATCTGATCCATATGCTTCAATACCTTCTTTATGAACTTTCCCTAATTTTTCACAAATAGAAGTGCAAAGTTTTTCTGTCCCACGTGTCCTCATTTCATCATTTGAAAAATTTGCATGCATGCCAGATCCATTCCAATCGCCAGTTTTAGGTTTTGGATGAATATTAACACAAACATCATAATCTTCTGCAATTTTATATAGAAGGTATCGACTAACCCAAAGATCATCTGCAGCTTTTATACCTTTACCGAAGCATTGATACTCCCACTGACCTAAAGCAACCTCTGCGTTTGTTCCTGTTATTTCTATTCCAGCTTCTAAACAAGCCTCAAGATGAACTTCGGAGATTTCTCTCCCTTCAACATTTAAAGTTCCAACACCACAATAATAGTCACCTTGTGGTCTAGGGGTTCCCTCTTCCCATCCAAGAGGGTCACCATTTCTATTAGTAAAAAAATACTCTTGCTCAAAACCAAACCACCATTCATCAGTAACAACTGCGGCGGCGGCGGCTCTAGTATTAGTAATATGTGTTTCATGCTCACCAGTTTGAACCTCACACAGAACTAGGTGGTCAGCATATAAAGGACCATCATAAGTTTGAACTGGTAATAGTAAACAATCTGAACTACCACCTTCTGCTTGTTGAGTGGAAGATCCATCAAAAGACCAATTCGGCGGTGTTTCATCTTTAGTTACTTTTATTTTACTACGCAATGATGGCTCAGGCTGATATCCATCTAACCATATATATTCTAATCTTTTTATACTTTTCATCCCAAGCATTTTACTTTCCTCTTAATTTATTTAGGTATAAACTAATTTTAACTTAAAATATTAATGTTTTAATATAAAATCACTATAAAATATATATCAAACTGCCAAAATTAGGCAAATACTTTTAATAAAAAATATCAGTTAAATCAACTTTAATTAACTAGATATAAACTATAAGGTTATTAAATAAATTAAGATATATTATTTTGTTGGGCGAAGGGGAGGAGGTCAATATCTCTAGTCTCCTTATAAGAAGATAAAACAACATTAGATTGTGTTCTAGAAACGCCTGGCCAATTTTGAATTTCATATAGTAAATCTTCAAGCCCTTGAGAATTCTTAGCACGAATTTTTAAAATATGAGACCCACCACCAGTGATTGAATGACATTCCATAACTGCCTTGCATTCATTAGTCTTATTTATGAATGCACTGTAATGATCTGAATGCTCGCTTACAATAAAAATAAACGCTGTTACATCAAGACCAGCATTCTTGTGATTAAGCACTGTCACAAATTTATCAATTATTCCATTTTCACTTAATTTTTTTATTCTTTCCCCAACGGCAGGAATAGATAAGTCTACTTTTTTTGCTATATTACTTGCGGTAGCCCTTCCATCTTTTTGCAAAAGGTCAAGGATTTGAATATCTCTATTATCGAACATATTTACTTTCTATTAAACATTAAAGATTGCTTAAATATTTTAATTAATAGCATTTATCAGCTTAATAATTTAATTAAATAATACATTAATTTAATTAAATCCTTAATTATTAATTAATAGTAGACTGATATTCCAATTGCAAAGACTAAACCACCTGTACCGTATGAGTAAGAATTTATATCAACTATTATATCTTCAATTTTATACACTAGACCAATTCCTAAGTCAGAAAAAATATTTTGGCCAAAGGAAGAATTTATAGTTTGGTCAAAACGATTAGTTGAGGTTCCTGCTTTAATAAATAAATTGCTGTCGAATTTATAAATACCAGAAAGAACAGAATATGCATGGCTTCCATTAATTAAATAAGAATGATCAAACTCAATAGTTAAAGGTATAATAGATAGTTTGTGAGATATCGAACCAATAAGATAAGATGGCATTTTTTCTTTAACTGAACCATACTGACTAGTTACTTTCCCAAAGTTTTTTAGCATCATACCTAACGTAAATATTTTAGTATTAAAAGTAATTCCCGGAGACAACATTATTGTCCTTGCTTTATATTTTTCTAATCTACTTAGAAATACTCCGCCAGTTACACCCCAATTAATTCTATTAGAAAGTGTAGAGTTTGCATATGCTATTTCAAAATTAATATCTCCTGCAGAATAGCTTTCTGTTACTTCGTTATCAATAGTTCTCCCTTCAAAAACACCATAGTTTATTCGACTCACCCTAATTCCAAAAGTATGCTCTTTATAATCGCCATTAGCAATCAATGACTGTGCGGTAATATCAGCAGGGTAGTTTATTGAAGAAAATCTAATTTTACGTTTTGATTTTTTTAGCGTTCCTGGATTTTTAAAATTATTTTCATAGTCTATCAAAAACCCTCCACCAGCCAAGCTTATTTCACTGCTTTGTGTCCAAGTATTTATTCCATTAAAAGAAAGTTGACCAAAACAAATACTGATACTAAAAAAATAATAGAATAGAATTTTCATAATAATGAGACAGGGTTTATATCAATTATTAATCTTTGTTTTGAAGTGACTTCTGAATCAAACTGTTTAGACATAATTGATTTATAATATTTGTGAAGCGTAGTACCATTTATATCTAATTCTTTATTTGATTTTAATATTAATTGCATTCGATAATAGTCTCGCAGCTTTTCTCGATAACATAATGCGGGGCCAAGAATAGATATTCCTTTTGGTGGGTCAATCATTCTATTTTTTATATTATTAATAGATTTTTCAAGTTCAGTTATATTTTTGCCACGTATTTCAACTTTTACCAGCCAACTAAATGGTGGATATAAAAGCGCCTTTCTCTCTTCTAAACAAATATTATAATATTTTTCTACGTTAAGTTCGGTTGCACATTTAATTACAGGGTTTTCAGGACTATAAGTTTGAATGACAACCTCTCCTGGGATTTCACCTCTTCCAGATCGGCCTGCTGCTTGATAGATTAACTGAAAAACTTTTTCACCGGAACGAAAATCTGGTAGAAATAATCCTGTATCACCATTTATAATACCTACTAATGTTGTATTTGCAAAATCTAACCCTTTGGCTATCATTTGAGTCCCAATCAATATATCTATTTTTTTATCATAAAATTCTTGGAGTGTTTTTGTAAGATTAATCCCTGATCGTACAGAATCCGCATCCAGTCTTTTAACTATTGAGTCCGGAAATTTATTTGACAATTCATCTTCAACTTTTTGTGTTCCAGTACCAGAGAGGTTCAGGTTATAACTCTGGCAAGAAGAACACTTAGAAGGAATGCTCTTTTTAGTATGATTACAGAAATGGCATTGTAAATATTTACCACTTTTATGATAGGTTAAAGCAATATTGCAATGGGGACACATAGTGATTTCCCCACAATCTTCACATCTTAAAATAGGTGCAAAACCTCTACGATTATGAAATAAAATGACTTGCTCTTTTTTGGACAAACGATCTTCAATCTTTTCTAAAAGTAATCTTGAAAAAATTTTTCCATATAATTCAGTTTCTTCCGACTCCTTAATCATATCGACTACATGCACCTTTGGATACTTTGCACTACCAAACCTTTCTTTTAAATGTATGTATTCATATTTACCGTTAAGATAGTTGTAATAAGACTCCATACTTGGAGTAGCACTTGCCAATACAACAGAGGCGTTATCTAACTTTCCTCGCATGAGCGCAACATCTCTTGCATGATATCTGGGATTTGGAGATTCTTGTTTATAAGATGATTCTTGCTCCTCATCAACTACAATTAATCCCACATTTTTTAATGGTGCGAAAATTGCTGAGCGGGCTCCAATCACTACTTTAAATTTTCCTCCACAAATTTGTTTCCATGTCCAAGCCCTTGCACCTTGGCTCAACTTAGAATGCCATAAAGCCACATCATTTCCAAATGCTGATCTAAACCTACCGGCTATCTGCGGCGTTAAGGAAATTTCGGGAAGTAGCATAATAACTGTCTTATTTATCTTTATAGCATGTCGAGCTGCTTCAATATAAATTTCAGTTTTACCACTACCCGTTACACCATGAAGTAAAATGGGGTTGAACTTATTTTCATCCATGCAGCTAACCATCTTATCTAGTGCTACATTTTGTTCCTGAGTTAACACAATCTTTTTATTTTTAGTATTAAAAGCAAATTCACTTAGATCAGGAATTATCGGCCTATCTAATAACGACACCAATCCTTTTTCAGCTAATTTGTTACAAATATCTTTTGGATTAGAGCAGAAATCTGATAAAGCCTTGACCGGTAAGCTATCGTCAAAGCTTTTAAGGTGGTCATAAACAGTTTTTTGGGCTCTTCCTAAAGAATCATTAAAGTCTTTTACAGCTAAAGCTTTGACTAAAACCTCTACTTTTGGTTTATACTTTGTAGAAAGATTTGATGGAAGGACAGCTTTGGCCGCCAGTCCTAAAGGTGAATTATAATATTTAGAAAGCCATTTGATAAGAGACCATAAATTATCGTTTAATACTTGCTGATCATCAATTAGGTCGTGAATTTCTCTTATTTTACCTTTGAATGAAGATGAGTTACTTATACCAACAACGATACCATTAACCTTACGATTTCCTAAGGGAACTTTCACTCGAATTCCAACTGTAATTTGTGAGGTTAAATGTTCAGGAACTTTATATGAAAAAGTTTGGTAGCTTGAGATTGGGAATGAAACTTCAGCAAACATAATTATTTCTTATCAATAAAATCCTGGTAAGCTTTTTGCAAATAAGCCTTACCAACATTAAAAAGTAAGTCATTATTAATATCTGAGTTTTTATTAGAATATTTGACACCTTTCGTATCATAATCAAATATTAGGCTTTGGTTATCTGAAACTACCCCAAACCCATGACTAAAAGTATACTGAGCAAAAGAAGATCTATTTATAAATATATCATTAGAAAAGTCAAAGGTGTCTGAATTAAGATTTAATTGATTTAATATTGTTTTAGGCAAATCAGATTGGCTTCCAATCTTTGCTATTTTCTTTCCTACCCATTTATTATTAAGTGGCACACCATAAATAAAAAAAGGTATATGATATCGCTTTTTCTCTCGATTGCTTGCATCTCCAACTCTAAATCCATGATCTGAAATAAATATAAATACTGTATTATCATAATATTTTTCAGTTGAAACCTTATCCATAAAATCACCAACTGACCTGTCTAAATACATTATTGAATTTTTATATAAAGATTGACGATCTTCACCTTTTATTATTGTTTCCATAGGCACTTCAAAGGGCTCATGACTAGAAAGTGTCAAGATGGTTGTAAAAAACGGTTCTTTTGTATTTTTTAATTGTTCAATACTTTTATTAAAAACCACATGATCATGTGCGCCCCATTTTGAATTCATATCATTTTTTTGAAAATTATTTTTATCTATTATCTTATCAAATTTTGAATTCAAAAGATATGATTTAATATTAGCAAATTCAGATTCACCCCCATAGATAAAACGGGTTGAATATCCATTGCTTTTAAACTCTTTTGGTAAAAAAGAAAGGCGAGCTGCCTTATCTGGTTCTTTTACTACAGATATATTTGGCAATGAAGGGTAACCACTTAAAATCGAAACTAGACCTCGATCAGTTCTGGTAGATGTTGCATAAATATTCTCAAAATATAGACTTTTTTCAATTATACGATTCATATTGGGAGTTAATTTTTCTTCTCCAAATAATACTTCAGCAACCAACCCTTCCATTATTATAAGAATGATATTAGGTTTTTTATTAGAAATTATATTTATTTTTTTATTTTTTTCACTATCTTCCTTATATAGGAGGCTATCTACTTCCTTTTCTGTAAAGTACTTATAAGGATTTATATGTTCTTTTTGAGTGTAACCATAAAAATAATTGTAAACAGTATTTACTGCTGTTGCATTTAGTACAGGTTCTTTTGAATAATAAGCAAAGCTCTGATTAATTGGCGCTAGTTGAATCCCACCTCGCATACATAAGCCATATATTATAAAAGCAACGAGCCCCTTAAGAGTGCTAATTGAAATATCTTTTATGTTAAACCTTGATATTTTTCCCTTTAATTGCCAATTTAATTCTGAAATATACTTGCTCCATTTTAAAAAAAAATATGTAACTGCGATAAAAAGAGATATCAATAATAATAGGGGAGAGTTAAGTGATGACGCCCAAGCTTCTTTAGGGTATTTTAAATACGAAATAGTGTCTCTATCAACTTGATGTCCCCATTGATTATAAATTTCTAAGTTGAGAATGATACCAAAAACCAATACAGGAATAATTAAAATAAAATATATATTAATCAGTTTTTGAGTTTTTTTTACGGGGATGTATAAGCTAATCAGCCATAATATAAATATGGGTAATGTAAGATAACATACTGTAGCCAGATCAAGTCGAAAACCTTGAAATATTGGTTCTATTTTTTTAAAAATAGAAATTTCTAATTCATTTACATTATATAATATGAATAATATACGATCTAGTGTAAAAAAAGTTAACCAGAAGAGAAGGAGGTGGCTGTAATACTTTATAGATTGCATAATCATGTTAATAGAATCTAACTCAAATAAAAAACCCTCGCTGAAAAGATATCCAGAGAGGGTTCAAACTTATATAAAAAAAATTACGCTTGAATGACGTAAACTTTTAACTCTTGAAGTAATCCTTTTGCAACCTTTATGTTAACGTCATAAATACCTAAAGCTTTTATTGGCTCTTCAAGTTCAATTGAATGTCGATCAATTTCTATATCTTTCTCAATTAGCGCCTTGTGAATATCTTGAGTCGTAACTGAGCCAAAAAGACGATCTTCTTCACCTACTTGTACTTCAATTGTTACTTCCGTATTTTTTAACTTATTAACTAATTCTTCATATACTTGAGTTTCTCTTAATTTCCTCGCTTTTGCAGAGTTCTTTTTTTCATCCGCCAAAGCTCTATTTCGCTTGGAAGAACGAACGGCCAATCCGCGCGGAAATAAAAAATTTCTCGCATATCCAGGTTTAACTTTTATAATATCGCCAGAAGTTCCCAGTGTTTCAACATCTTGTAATAAAATAATATCCATTATTAACTCTCAGTACTTATGTTAGTATAAGGCATTAGTGCAATATTGCGGGCTTGTTTAATTGCTCTTACTAATTTTCGATGCATTTTTGCACTTGTTCCCGTAATACGACGTGGCATAATCTTACCTTGGTCTGTTATAAACCGTTTTAGCAATTTGACATCTTTATAATCAACTTCAGTTATACTATTTTCTTTAAAAAAACAGAATTTTTTTCTACTCTGAAAAGCCATAATTTACTCCTGAACTTCTTCTGTTACTTCTTCTGTTACTTCTTCT
>ERZ1046367.180-NODE-180-length-50097-cov-5.230067_pt1 | contig 50097 bp, 42 predicted proteins | sample MGYA00383091_ERZ1046367 | MGnify/ENA primary metagenome ERZ1046367 (study PRJEB29581, sample SAMEA5548361) | metagenome | biome: marine; feature: coastal; material: water | depth 50 m | study: Short-term variability in the microbial, nano- and picoplankton... | reverse complement strand
TCAGTCTACGTCAAGTGCACTGGACACAACTCAGATTGCGACAAGGGTGAAGCAATCAGCGAAGATGGTTCGAATCAACTTTCATGGAGAAATAATCTCATGTATGCTCAAACCTTTGGACTTGTGACTCCAGTAAACCTCAATGAGACTACTGGTGGCTTCCTTACCGGAAGTGGTGACATGGTCAATGCTGGCGGATATGCTATCACAGAAATTGTCTGTGATGGGACTGGAGAAGTTAAGGGAATCCCTGTTGATGAATGCACAGCAAGTGTTGACCCAACAACCAACCCAATCACTGCTAAACTCATCAAGAGTTACACACTCCTTGATGCAACGACACCAGCTCTTCCAGTTTACTTTGGAAGCGAAATCTCAATGATGTCTGAAGACATTTCAGGACTTATCATCTCAGGTTCTTCAACCTCTACGTTCTACCTCGACACACGAACAGGACTTGACATGGCTACAGCGCCAGAAATGGCTGACCTGCAACCTGTGTTCCAAATCGAACAATCTTCAGAAATTGAAGATGATGATGCAGAAGATATGGAAAGTGCAATCGTCCAGAACCAAGAATACATGGGCTGGTGGATGAACTTTGACACCGGATTCGATTACGTAGCGCTCTTGCTCTACATCGGCGGTGTTGCATTGATCATCATGCACTTTGTCATGGCTGGCAAAGATGACGAGAATACCTTCTCTTGATTGAGTCATCAACGCTTGAGACCTAATTGGGACGGCTTGATTGAGCCGTCCCTATAGTCTTAAGAATGTTCAACAAATGGTATCTCCATGGACAAGCGTGCGAAAGTATGCCTGATTATTGGCGCAATACTTCTTCTCGTAGGGGTTGGAGGTTTTGTTCTTGGTATTACTTACGCTGATGACATCGAAGATGGTCAACCAACATTTGTTCTTGAAGATGTAACGAACGGAACACTTTCCGTTCTCGATGAAGATGGTCAAGGCGATTTGGGATTCACGTTTTTTGTCAAAGCCGAATTCATTGATGCGAATGAGGATGGCACATGGGATCACTGTGACTCAACAAGTGTCAACATCACTCAAAAACCAGGTATTGTCAATTCGGATTGGTCTAAATTGGGGCATGATCTTGATGGCGAGTTCTACTACGAGATCGAAGCTGAGGGTGACGGATGTTCAACAAATCGTGAGATGAACAAGCATTACTATTTTGAAAACGATTCCTACATCAAACTAGGGAGAGCCTGCTATGCATGTGGTGTTGGTGAGTTTTCATTTGACTCAAATCAGTCTGTTTATGTCGTAAACGATGATGATTGGAATCTGGGACCTACCATCGGAATTGTCATCCTTGGCTTCATTGGAGGGATTGGATCTCTCTGTTGTGGAATTGTATTTTTACTCGTTGGAATTATTCTCATATTTACATTAAAGGATGAAGATGTACAACCGATGATGATGAATCAAGACGGGCAGTTTGTGATTCAACAGAATATGGCTTCAACCCAGATGATTCAACAACCAAGTCAAACAGTCATTGAACCATATTCGCCTCCACGGGCCTCTGTTGATGTTCATGAATCAGCAAATGAAACCGTCAATGAACCGTATTCATTCCCAACTACATCATCACCAGAACTCGATGAAAAGTGATTACTCTTCTTCGTCCTCATACAACTTCGTGTTGCATGATGGGCAAGTGAATTCAGATGGGCGGTCTCCGTCAAGTTCGGTGACAGTTCCACATGGTCCACATAGGATTGTAGTTTTCTTTGGCTCGTCAATGGTGACATCAACTCGATACATGATGCGGTTAGCATCAGGAAGTTGTTCTGCTGACGGTTTCCATGCAGCTATCTCTGCAGGTGCAAGTGTTTGTTTGCTCGAAGTGCCCATACCTATGACAAAGAGGAACACTCCAGAAACACCAATGATCACTCCCATCGATAGAACACCTCCAATGGTTAGGAAACCTCCGAAAGCGATGCATATCATTCCTGAAAGAATGAGGTTCTCTCGTACATTGCGTACCATAGTAAATCCTCAGTTCAATGCTTTTTGAAGCGTTTCAACCACTCTGTGAATCGAAGAAAGTGGTATTGCACACAATCCTATTCGAACCCCTCCTTGCAGTGGTACAAGATAAACATGGTTTGCTGCACATTTCTCTGTGATTGATTCTGGATCATCATGTTCGAGCCATCCAAAGAAACCATCGTGGGTTGGATTGATTGGTACATTGAGTTGCTCACATGCTTCAACGAAAGCGTTTCTTCGCTCGATTAAGAGACCTTGCAAACGATATCGTTCATCTGACCAAGCACTTGCTGTTTCAGGATTTGAATGTAATTCTGCTGCTGTGTATTGGAGCAATCTTGGTGCAGCAGACCAAGTCTGTCGTCCAGTTACGCCCAGGATGCCTCGTAGTCGTTCTGTGACGTTCTGGTCGGGATGAATTGCAATAAGTGCTCCAGTTCTCAGTCCATATGCGGTATGTGATTTTGACATTGAAACAGCATAGGTGATGAGGAAGTTTTCTGGCCAAGGTGTTCCGTCTTCCATGGTCTCTACGATGGTTTCTCCCCATCCATGCGGTTCATCCGCATACAAACTGTATGCTGCATCTAAGAGGAGAGTATGGCCAATTTCTGGGTGCCGGGATGCGCTTGCCATCATTACATCAAGAGCGGCTCTTCGTCCTTCAGCCGATATCGTCAATCCGGTTGGATTGTGGGCTGGATCATTCAACCATACCATGACAGTACTCTGTGTTGAAGCAAGTTGTTCAACTTCTTTCTCAAATGCAGTATCTGCAAAAAATGGGTATTCGCTTCCTTCCTCAGGTAAGAGTGGCCATGTTGCCATACCAAGACCACATCCCTTCAAGAATCCAGCATATGGCCCCCAATATCTGTCGCGCAAAAGGATGGCTTCTCCTCGTTCACACAGATTTGAAGCTGCTAGGAACAAAGCTCCTGAGCCCCCTGGTGTTGCGGTTGATGTGAATGAGAATCCCATTTCTTCCAAGGTTGAGCGGTGTTCTCCAAGAGCAAGTGTGATGCTCAGGTCAAGGAATGCAGGCAGCCCCTTCAACGGAGCATAAGATGCAAATTCTAGCGGAGGTGCATTTCGCAACATCTCGTCAACGACATGATTGATCGCAAGTTGTCCGTTATCTTCGAGGAGAGATCCTACTGTCCCATTGACTGCATCATGACCATCACTCTTGGCCTGCTGATATCGAGCAAACCAACTGAAGATGGTATCATTGCCAATTCTGGTTGAAGCAAGGGTGTTGATGAGAGACTCTCCGGGCGCTTCGTCCATATTCATCGGAAGTGGGTTTACCTATTGACCTTGTCGAGATTTGACCGTTTCCTTCATGAAGGGGATGAGAATGGCCTAACAAGGCCAACGTAGCATAGCTGGTAGTGCGCCTGATTTGTAATCAGGCGGTCGGGGGTTCGAGTCCCTCCGTTGGCTCCAGAATTTCAACTCTTTTGGATGCGAATGCTCAAACCGAATTAGTCGCACCATGTGCTATGGGCGCAACACGACTTGACGGTAAAGCATGTGCTGCTGACCTTGAGGATCGATTGAAGAGTCGAATCTCTGAATGTCCAGTACAACCTCATCTCGCAGTCATCATCGTTGGTAATGATCCAGCTTCTCACGTCTATGTGAACAATAAAGTTCGTTCATGTGGTCGTTTAGGAATAAAGTCCACACACATCGAGTTGCCTGCGAATACTGAACAGGATGTTGTTGCTCAACATATCCTTGATTTGAATCAACAAGATGATTTGCATGGAATCCTCATTCAATCCCCACTGCCTAAGCATATGGACGAAGAGATGCTCACTGAATTGATTGACCCTCGCAAGGACGTTGATGGGTTTCATCCTGTCAATCTTGGCCGTCTTGTCCAAGGTCGTTCTGATGGAATGGTACCTTGTACCCCTTCAGGCGTCATGGAAATGTTGAGTTGGGCGAACATCGATTTGACCGGTAAGAAAGCAGTCGTTCTTGGACGTTCCTTCAATGTCGGTATGCCTCAAGCGTTGCTTATGGCAGCAAAAGGTGCAGACGCAACCGTCACAATTGTGCATTCCAGAACAAAGGATGCACAAGCAGAATGCCGTGAAGCAGATGTTCTCATTGCAGCTGTTGGACGCCCTGAGATGGTGAAACCTGACTGGGTTAAGCCTGGTGCTATCGTTGTTGATGTTGGAATTAACCGAATCGACGATGCTTCCAGAGAACGTGGCTGGAGACTTGCAGGAGATGTTCATCCAGATGTTGCTGAGATTGCATCTTTCCTTTCTCCAGTACCTGGTGGAGTAGGTCCAATGACTGTGGCAATGCTCATGGCGAACACAGTGACTTCTGCTGAACTAATTTCTAAGAATTAAGAGGATTATCATGGAACAAAAAGCCCCTCGTGTTGCGGTGTTCGCATCTATTTTTTCAGGCCTATCTGCGATGATGCTTCTAGTAAATGCCTTTGCGGGGAAATATCCTGGCCATGCAGGTGAACGTGTTCTTCTCGCTCCATTGTTTGATCATTTCATTGGAGGTGGAACAAATTCCTATTGGGGTCAAACAGGATGGACCCTTCAGGAAACTGTTTGGGCTATTGCAACATTTTTGCTCGCACTGATTTCAATTTGGGGTCGTCAATTACGGCCAGTTCCTGAATTACCGAAACAACCAACCGTGGCAGAACAACTCGAATCGTTTGAAAACATAGCCACACCGGTATCGACTCAATACTCTAAACCATTTTCAAATGAATTCCATGAACGAACTTCAAGCATTATTTCATCAGTTCTCGGTGATTCACAACGCGACGTCGATCAACAAGCTGTCTCAACAGCAATCACTTCTCTTTCATCCGGTTCTTTGGGAGCCTATGCTTCCGCAGTTGTTGCTGAGAGAAATTCTACAGTTTCTGAATCCATTATGGAGACGGAACAACTCGAGCGCACTAATATTGATTCTGAAACACTTCAATTATCACCTCTTAATTCTCTTCCCGAAGAATCGTTGAAAGAAGAAAATCGTGTTGATGGACATAGTTTCGTTTCAGATGGGCCTGCTTACATCCCGCTTCCGGGGGTTAATGCAGAAGTGGATGAGCTTCCGATTCGTAAAACACAGGCGGAATTTGTTTCAGATGGGCCTGCAAGTATTCCTTTGCCGGATCTTCCTATTCTTGATGATGAGCCAATTGAAATACCGCTGTTACCAGACTTGGAATCATTGTTTGATGAGCCTGTAAATGAAACACCTACGCTTCCAAATCTTGATGATTTGTTTTGAATAATCGACGAGAGATTCAAAAGAAGTAGACTGGAGGAATAAGTATGGAATGGAGCGAACGATACGATCTCCACTCTCACACTACGCACAGTGATGGTTCTCTAAGCGTAGAGGATCTGGCTTCGAGCATGGTTTCTGAAGGGGTTCATGTTTGGTCACTGACTGACCACGATACCATCTCTGGATGGGATGAAGCTAAGATTTCTGCAACCAATTATGGGATACGTTTTGTTCCTGGAGTGGAACTGACATGCGATGTTGAACTTCCCTGGGACGAAGATATCCTGTCTGAATCGGGCCGGGATCGTTCACCAACATCTTGGCATCTGCTCGCTTATTTCCCATATCATCCGAATCCAGAAGGCCTTCAATTGTTCAAAGAATGGCTCGATCCATTGCAAAATGATAGAGTTCCACGCATGCTTGAAATGATTCAATTGGTCAATGGTTTTGGAATGAAAATTGAAGTTGATGATGTTTTGAATCGTGCTCAGGGAAGTGTAGGCCGTCCACATTTGGCTCAAGCAATGGTCGATGCGGGCCATGTTAGTTCAATGAATGAAGCGTTTGATTTGTGGCTTGGTGATGGGCGTCCATGCAGCGTTATACGTCCAAAACCATCACTTGCAGAAGCCAGCCGTTTGGTTCACGCAGCAGGAGGAATTACTTCTCTTGCTCATCCTCGATATTATGGGGTTGATTACGAAAGGCTTGTTCAACATCTCAAAGAGTCAAAGGTTGATGCAATCGAAGCCTTCCATCGCAGCCATACTGATGAAGAGCGTCATTGCATTTGGCAAGCTGCTACAAAGGCTGGACTGGGCGTAACAGTTGGTTCAGATTTCCACACGCCTAAGTGGGGTCATAGGCCAGGTCATATGCCAGTTGTCGAATCAACTCTTCCGGCTCTCATCGTTTCGGAAGAATCCGATCAATGATGAGTGATATTTCGAACAGCAGAATAATTGGAAGTGCAACCAAGAACAACGAAAGCGGGTCTGGTGGCGAAAACATTGCACCCAGAACGAATGAAGAAAACCAAATGTGTTTTCGATACATTGTGATTGTTTTTTGATCGACCATACCAACTCGTAACGCAAGCATTGTTACCACTGGTGCCTGGAATCCAATCGCCGAAGCAATTGCTAGATTCAGAACAAATCCAACGTATGCGGCCAACTTCCATTGTGTTGAAAGGCCAGCCTCTTGCGCATCACTGCTGAGATATTCTAGGAGCATAGGCGTCAAGAGTTCCCAGGCGTAGATGAGTCCTAATATTGCAAGTCCTATACTTGAAGCAACAGATAGTACCATCGCCGTTGAGGGTCGAGGGACTTCCAAGTCCAATTCAGCAATTCTTGCTTTAACAACAGGGTGTTTCATTCCTCTCAATGAAGCTTCAACAATCAAGAACCCAAAGGCTAGGAAGAGGCCAAGACTTGCTGAAAGTTGGATTTGCAACATGATGAATTCGACTGGAGAGGTGACGATGACATTGACATCATTTGGAAGTCGTTGCTCATCAATAATCCATTTGATGATACTTTTTGCAATAGGGAAGCCAGCGATTAAGCCTGCTAAGAAGAGGCCAAAGAGTGCAAAAGCTCTCTTGCGAAGGTGGATTCTTAATGCTGAAAGGAGTTCTCCACCAGGAGAATCCATTAGTTCAGATACGGCGTCTTCCAGAGAAGTCTCGGACGCCATGTCAATCCCACGAGATGCCTCCCAATAAGGGAATGCTCATTCCTCTTCCCAAGTGTGAGAAGGTGTTGAATCATACCAATTTCTTCCATTTTGGTTTAATCGTAGTAATCGATAAATCACAAAACCAGTGATGTAAAGCGATGGTATCGAGAGCGCAATCGCTTTGTTCATCGCTGCTGATGAGCCCTCATACTCTGAAACGATTTGTACTTCCATGACACCCTCGTCACCGCTGTGATGTAGGAAAATATAGGTGTACACATTTGATGAATTAAGTTGTAGAATTCGATCCTGTCCAGGAGTTAGTGAGGAGACGCAATCAACCCGTTGCGTGCAATGTTCATTTGCCAACTCTTGCATTTTATCCCAGTCAACTCTGTAATCCTTGAATCCATCTTCTGCTAAATCTACCGTGATAATGGCATACTCAAGAGTTTGGGAACTGTCCATGTTGTGGATTGTAGTCATTACGCTCAGTTCAGGCCCCATCTCATGGATGAGGTCATGAACAGTATCTCCAGATCCTAATCTGAAGGAAGCTTGGTCATCATTTGTTGAGTCCTGATAATTTATCGCACCCATAAGCGCTGCCATCATGAGGAGCAAGATCGTACCTTCAACGAGGATATGCTTACGTACTTTTTCTTTTGAAACTCCTTTGAACATCGGTCCGAAATCATTTCTTAAACGAGGCTGCAAATGGTGGATAAAGAGACCACCAATACCACCTACAAGCATACCCAGAGGTATATCTGCGATCCAGTGAATTCCAAGATAGAGGATTGTAAAGATGAACACTATCGTATTGATGAGAATGAACATGTGGTATCGATAATGCCTCCATTCTTTCATTACAATTCCTTTTTTCTTGACATGTAGATAATTCAGCATCAATATCCCAAACGGAATTGCGACGTGAAGCGATGGGACTGCATTGTCGAGCGGGTCGTGCGTGGCGTAGAATGTTGAGTACATTCCATCGTGGTACAACAGCGCATCCATTCCAGGTATCCATGAAGATGTCACTTCAACATTGAAAAAGAGATAATACGGGACTGCAAGTGCATAGATAAGGAGATAATTCATCGTGACCTTATCGGTCATGTCACGGTCGCTTGTGTAGGCATAATACACTGTTGTCACATAGATGAGGAAAAGATAAACAAAGAGATAATGAAAATTCAAGAACGCAGTAAGGATATCATTCTCGAACGTTGTTTGTACCCACAACACGAAGTTTCCTTCGAGCGCATAAACTGAATCAGTCCAGTGACCAACTGTGGATTTAATCGGTTCATTTAGCCGATCAGTAAGGCCTTTCCAATTGATGATAACGATGTATCCCATGGCGTGGATATAATATCGCTGCTCGTGAATCGTCTGTATCCATTTCCCAAATGGTAATCTCGAAGACTTTTGATTCAAAGAGAAAAGATAGCAGATAACTGGAGTCAATAGCAATATCATGCCCATCATGATTGTCCATGGACTCATAGCCCGCCTGCGGCGCCTGCTCATATAGAGGTTTTACCAACCTCGTGCGATAATGTGGAAGATTGAAGCCAACTGAACTGAGCGGAGATTGAAAAAGAGGAATCGTCTGGCTTGAACGAAACCGATGCATATCCAATCGCCAGAGAATACCCTCGCAAGCCTTGTTCACGGGATGCGGATGTTTGATGGAATTGAATTTGATATTCGTTTAACGAGTGATGATCAAATCGTCATCCACCATGACCGTACGATCTCAGTAGATCCTGTTCTGCTATCAGGTCGTTCATCCTTTGTTGAAGATTGGACATTGGATGAACTCCAAGAATTCGGCTTCTGTTCATTTGAGGAACTGCTCAACCATTCTGAGATTCAAAGAGCAGTCCAAGATGAAGGTAAGGTCCTCGTTGTTGAAACAAAGCGCCCGAGTCTGAAAGTTAAACGCTCAGGTGGACTTTTTGCTCGAAAGAAGCATGATGTTCATGTGGGTAAAACGATGCATGGTGCAGAACAACTTCTTGATGAATATAACATTCCTCTCAAATCGATTGTTCACTATGCTTTTCATTCACGCATGGATACAGCAACGAAGTATGGTGGAATCAAGGCTCCTTGGTCATCCCTTCGGCCAAATATTCGTCCTATTGGAGGCCGTAGGACACATCGAACCTTAGCATTCCCTGAGTTTGTTTCAAACTCATTCAATCGTCTCAAGATGAAGCATCAAAAAAATGGTTCTCCGATGATGCCTTGTGCGATTGAATATCTGGTCTCCCCAACCAATCGCATTCCTATCGGGAAAACTGTTGGATTGCATGGGAAACAACTTGAGACATTAACAAGGCAACGACAAGGTTTTCCCGTGTATCTTTGGCCTGTAAAACCCAATATAGAGCACTCAGTCCTCAATGCAGGTCTTTCAGCACTTACCGATTACAGCGATCCTGATCTTACATGGCTGCCAAGTGGGCATGCTCGTTGGCAACAACCAGCAACTCTTCCTCTCGATGAAGGACAACAACAACTGCTCAATGCAACCGATGAAGAGAATCACTTGTCAGTTCTGACAGAACTCAAAAAAGAAACACCTCCTTGGAAGGAAGCTGATGCTTCAAGGCGACGTGAACTTCTCTCTTACTGGAAATCCAAATGGAATTGGCAACCTTCCATCGAAGAGATGCTTACTCATTCAACCGAGAGCGTAAGCATGCCATGGGAATTCGTTAGAATGATTGGCCATCGAGGTTCTGGAAAAACTCAGAGACCTGTGTTGTAAAATCACTCGCTCTCTTGATGCTTCAGATGTCGCTTTGCATCTCGTCGCAAAAACGGCCCATACAAGGCAGGTAGGAGCGTAACACTCGAGATCATGGCCAAACTGATGGCAACGATGAACACCTGGCCAAACAAACGCAATGGAAGAAGACCTGAGAAGTTGAGAATTGCAAATCCTCCAGCTGTGCTCAGAGCAGCTCCAAACATTGCTCTTCCAGTGGTTGCAGTTGTCTTAGAAGTCCAATCTGCGATGTCTTTCTCTGGATGCTGTTCAGCTTCTTCTTCTAACCGAATCACATAGTGTACGGCATAATCAACACCAAGTCCAAGCGCAAGTGCTCCGATTGTAACGGTTTGGGAATTCAATTGATATCCAGCAAGTCCCATGATTCCATAGACCCACAAAACCACCATAATCAGTGGAATCCAAGTAACAACACCACGCTGTACACTTTGGATGACATCGTTTGTTCGAATAAATTGAATGATGATAAGTACGATCAAAATTGTTCCAGCCACGATTGCAGTTGAAGTAACCGCAGATACTGCAACATCAGCACTTATCTGTGCCAGAATTAAAGCACGTCCACTCAATTCCATGGTGTAGGATCCGTTAGCGGAAGAAGCAGAATCTGCTAGTGAATCAGACAAACCAGTTTCAAATTCTACTGTGTCTTTCCAATCGAGTGTACTCGCTTGGAATGATACAATCGTTTGTTGACCATTAGTGTAAAGCAAAGAATCGGTAATGTTTCGTCCTGTTGGATTTTCCAATAAATACGTCTTGAGAGATTGGTAACTTTCTATGTCTGTTGATAGATTACCCATCAATGATTCGAGTTCAGCGTTCGTCGTACGTGAGGTTTCAAGTGTGTCCCACAATCCTGTAGGTATTCCCGAAACGCCATCCGTTTCCTGTAACGTAGCGATGGCTATGTTGTATGCTTCATATCCTTGAGAAGAAACAATATCTCCTTCGAGAACAACATAGAGTGGAGTTGGGCTGCTTTGGAATTCTTCTGCAATCATGAGGAAATCTTGTACCACTTCTAGAGAATCATCAAACTGACCTTGTGTATCAAATCCAACTTCGAGTGTGCTCATTCCGTAAAGCATCGGAAGTGAAAGTAATACTGCGACTATGATCACTGAGAGGGGATCTTTTTCTGCCATGTCTCCAAGTTTCCGAGTCAGTTTTGTTTCGTTCATTGCTCCTGACTTTTCCAAAGGAAGTGCTTTACTCGGGAAGGTGGTCATAAGTGCTGGTAGAAGAGATATGCTCAGTACATAGATCGCAAACAAGCCTAGTGCGATGACAGTACCGAAATTGACAAGGAACATCTGGGAAGAGAGTCTGAACGACAGGAAACCGACCATGTCCGTGAAGATTGCAATAACAAGCGCAGCAGATGTTAGAATAGCTCCTGAGCGAATTGCTTTCAAGCGAACCTCTGGTTCAAAGTCTGCAAGCGTAATTCTGCCTTTTGGATCATTTCTCTCAATGTCTTGCATGACCTCTCTAATCCGTGTTACAACGTGAATTCCATAGTCCACACCAATTGCGAGCAAGAGAATTGGAATGCTGTTCATTGCCGCATTGAATGTGAGCCTGAATACACCAGCAGCCCCATACGTGGCTAAGATGGCCAAGACTGTCAAGCCAATGACATATCCTGTATCACGAACAGATCTGAACTTGAGATAGAGGATAATGATTAGGAACAAAAGAGCGAGAGACGTCAATATTGCAATTTCCTTTCCGATGTTTGCGCTTTGTTGATATGAGAATGCAGAGAAAGAAAAGATGCGTAATTCCTCATCTCCAGTCGATGCCTTGATTTCTTCAAGACTGCCCTCTGTCCATTCAGCAATCAATTCTTGAACATCCCCACTAATTTCAGCATCTTCGTAGTTGGTGGGCTCTGTTGAGACGACCAAACTGATGAGGACAGGACCATCACTGGACCATGGGTCGGTCTTGTCTTCTGCAGGCATGGTACTGACGATGTTCCCTCGATGATCGATGTTCTGCAAGCCGATGTATGTTCCAATTGTCCCTTGTAAAGGGCCAGTTACAGCAGCGATTAATCCTATTTCACTCGGGTTTGTTCGAGCCGAAATCAATCCCTGAATTTGACCTTGAAGAGCATCGAGTTCTGCTGTGATGGACATATTGTCATCCATACGTTGTTGCCATGAATTGACATCACCAGGTTGCCAGTCAATGAGTTCTTGAGCCGTAGGGCCTCTTGGAGATGGAATCATTGCGATGGCAGTAGAAAGGTCATTGAGCGCTGCTGAGAAGTTATCCTCATCAGCAATAGTAGCATTCACGAGCTGAAGGCTAAGAGCATCTCTCCATTCCTGTGTAGTGACATAATCTTGAGTGTTGAGCCAAAACAAGGCAGATCCTGCGGGTCCACTCGTGGCCTTTCCACCAAACAAAGGCTCGTGATATGGTAGGAATGTTTCATCAGTTGACAGGTTGGCTTCAATGATAGCGAATTGTTTCCATGCTGTTTCCGTTTTCATATCACCCTGTTCGATTTCATCGATGATACGAATGAAATCAAGCGAGGCTTGGTAACGATCTTCAATCTCATAAAGGAGTTCAGTTGTATCATTTTGCGGATAAAAAGCATCTTCGCTGTTATCAAAATTAATGAATTGAGCCATCGAAGCAAGACCAATCGTAAGCACAAGGACCACTGCAATTGTGGCCTTAGGACGGGTGACTGATGTCTTTGTAAGGGCATTGAATGGGTTCTGCATAGAATCAACCCCTCACAACGATGTATAAATGAGTGTTCCAAATTTGAAACAAAAGCACATGTGATTTTGAACACTTATTCATAAACAAACTCTGGCATTTGAGAACATGTCCGAAGAAAATCGCCGCTGGAAAAAAGTTTGCAAGAGTTCGAAATTGAAGATGAATAAAGTCAAAGGCAAGACCATTGGAGCAAAGATGATTGCAGTTATGAGAACTGAAGAAGGCGTGTTTGGAACAAACGCACTATGCAGACACATGGCATGGCCTTTGCACTGGGGTGGAAAAATCAAAGATGGATGTCTACGCTGTCCTCTGCATCAATCCTCATATCATCCTGAAGATGGTTCAGTCAACGAATGGTCACCGGCTCCTTATTTCCCGTTGTATGGGAAAATGCTTGGTAAGTTGAGAAAACCATCTTCGTTGAAAACATATGATGTACGAGAAAAAGACGGCTATGTCGAAATCGACATGAATTCCTGATCATTCGATGTGACGTAGAGATTGCTCTCGAGCAATGTATTTCGGACGATAGATTGGAACGCCCTTTCCACCGCGCATAACGACACGCTCGTCAAAGATTTGTGCACCGATTCCAATAACTCGAGCCCAGCCAAAGAATGTGGTGTAGTAACTTGGATTGGTCAATCCAACATGGTGCAACAACGCACCTGATGCAATGTCAACGTTTGCGTTTGGATTGGAGATTTTAGGATTCTCTGACAAGACACGCGGCGCAACATCTCTGAGTGTTCGAATGACCTTGAAATTCACGTCATCAGGGCACAGTTTCTCACCTAATGCAAACTGAACGGTTGCTCTTGGATCTTCAGAGCGCAATACTGCGTGGCCAAATCCAAAGACAGGGCGGCCTTCTTCGAGTTCTGTTCGTACAAAGTGCTCAACTTCTTCAGGCACGGAGGTTCCGACACGAAGTACAAATTCGAGACAGGATTGGTTTGCTCTGCCATGGAGGGGACCACTAAGGGCATTCATCGAACTGGCAATCGATGAGTAGAGTGTTGCATGGCTACTTGCTACAGCCTTGCCAACGAATGTTGAGAGATTACCGCCGCCGTGGTCCATGTGGAGTACGAGATAGACCGAGATGATCTTAGCAAGTTTTTCTTGGTCAACGTCTTCAAGTTGTAATGTGTTTGTGAATCGTTGAACCATGCTGAGAGAGGTATCATCTTGTGGAATATTCTCAGTACGTCCTTCTCGATATCGGAACATGAGACCCATCAGTCGAGGCATACGGGCCAGTAGATTGAGTGCATCCTCTTTCCAATTATTCTTACAATCCATCATGCCTAGTGAATGAATTCCAATTGATAACCAATCCATTGGATGACCGTCTCTTGGAAGATTAGCAAATATTGGTGCAATATCTCCTGGCATTTCAGCTCGTCTTGCGAGTTCTTTCCTGAATTCAAGAGATTGCTCCTCTGTTGGAAGTTCCTTGTTATGGAGAAGGTATACGATGTCTTCTGGTTCCATTTCAGCAAGTTCTGCTATAGGATAGCCGCAGTAATGAACACCTTCGCCAGGAGTTACATATGATGTTCGACATGTGCCGACTGGAACGCCACGCATACCAATGTCAAGGTGCTCCTCAGTTAAATCAAGAAGATGTTTCGCCTCATCACTCACTGTCTCACCGTATTATCCGAATCATGTCATCCGTATAAAGGAAAGTACGAACAAAACAACCAACTGGTGTTGGTAATTACACCAAATACAGTTATTCCCATGTTCGGAATCCACGGGTTGATTGGCGGTCAGCATGGACATGAAGTTTGATTTCTTCTCCAGAGATTACAATTGCATCTTCAGCGGTTAGGCCAGGACAAGACTCTTTGACTTGTTTCCAAGAACGTTTACTTCGTAGATTTTCAGCCCACCAAGGAAATGCCTTACATTGCTGCGGTCGAACTTGATACACATTGCATTGTTTCTGTTCGTTCAGGTAAATGCACACGCCATCACCTTGGCGTGATCGAAGAACGTATCGACCATCAAGGGTTTTCGTACAATCTCGTTTTAGCCAAGCCTCAACGTCCATCCCAGCATGCTGTGCAAGCCTTTCTGCGTCATTTGGTGCGAGATAGACAATCCCTCCAGCTTGATCACAACAGCGTCCACAATCAGGTTGACATTGGAAGGGGACTCCCTTCGACCACCATGCGCCTCTCATTCTTGTTCACCAGTAAGAATTGACTTTGGTCGAATTCGTGCCAAACGGACGAGATTTTTATCTTCCTCATCTTCAAGTTCAAACGCTTCCATTGCATCTTCACTAACCAGACCCAACTCATGTTCAATATGGCGTAACTCATCGACGATGTCAATTAATTCATTTGCATCTGCACTTGAAGTCCTGTCGAGTAGAGCCTCCATTTGTGATTCAAGATTTCGAAGACGAAGGTCATCTCTCAACATCTGTTGTTCTCTTTCTGCCATTACACGATCGATTTCAGTATCGATTCCAACCATGACATCAACGGCTGAATGAACATCATTCTCCCCTAATTCGCCAAGTTGGTGCGTTAAATGTCGGTCTCTGGTATCAACATCGAGTACGCTTGGTGCCTCTGGAGTTAATTCATCGAGCGTTGTCTTAAGATGCTGTTCAATCAAATCATTCGCTCTGAGGATTTCATCAGCAGTAACCATTTTTGGTTCCCAGTCATCCTCTGGGAGGTCAACTGCTGTGGAATGCAATTCGATGCCGCCTATTTCTTTATCAGAATAAATGACATCTGTTGCGGTACGAACGATGTCAGATGCAAGCGTGATGCTTGAGCCACTACGATTGGAAAGGTTTTCTTCTTGTTTTGGTCTATTTGCAAGAATGCGTAATACATCTTCTGGTTGATGAGCAATATCGCCTTTTTGACTGGCGTTTACGAGCATTGCTATGGAGGAATTTACACTTCTCCAATCGTTACCTGTATGTTCCAAAAGGTGCATGATGTGTGCATCTTCAAGAAGCAATCCTTGGAGTGAACTTTCTCGTTTAACGTGCAGAGCCAAGCTGGTTGAGGAAATTGGTACTAGTTCTACTGAGGAAGAATTATTCATGACATCCCAGAGTCTTGATGAAGCCCATGAATCAGGATGTGTTAATGATGTAGCGAGAACTTGAATTCCTAAATTGAGACTGTGGTCGATAAGATGGCCTAAATTGGTGGCAATTTCTTCACTATCCGATACAAGGTGGAGGTCGTCGATCAGGAGCAGGCACGTATTTGCCAATGCTTCATGCCAGTCATGCGGTAAGTGACTTGCACTAATCAGTTCAGTTCCTCGAATTAGTCGTACTTCTTTGTCGTAGTATCGAAGAACGCTTTGTCCAGTTGCATGCAATAAGTGACTTTTCCCAGTTCCATTTGCTCCAATTATAAGCAATGGATTGATTTGATTTCCAAGTGTATCGATAATTAATTCACAGGCTTGAGTAGGACCTGTATTTTCACTACAGACTTTCCATTGTTTGAACGTTTTCTTCTGATTGACTTGAAGTTGTAATGGCCAAGCTGATTTTGAAGGAGCGAGTTTGGTGTGATGAAGTCGCTCATGTGGCTGCAAGGGCGCTAACTCTTCATTCAATGAATGAGACGCATATTGGCGTTGTTCATCGATTATCGATGCCCACAATGGTTTTCCATCCACTGAGAATCCGACGCGTGTACCCAGTGGTGTGGTGGATTCTACAGTGACACGTTCTCTCATATTTCTCAGGCGAGATGCGATGTGTTGAGCGTTTGATTGATGATCATTTTGATCTCTAAGATCGAGTTTTGGAACATATTCAACATCTTCTCCAAAGGTTTCCTCTGCAATCGCATCAATGAGTGGGCGTTCATGAACTGGTTGGGCACCTAGGAACTTTCTGCCTTCCTTTAGGGAGGTTGGTTTGTTCAGAAGGCGGCCCAAATGAGATTGGTTCGTGGTATGAGTCTCTTTTTCTGGCAAGTTCGCCTTTGCTTTCTGGAGAGCAATTTTGAGTCGATTTGTACGTTCAATGCTCATACTGAATCCTCCTTATCAGAATCAGTTCGAAGGTCTTCAACGGGTTCTTGCTGTTGAGTAGCCGAAGCATATTCTCTTGCATGAGGGGATGTTTTTTGCTTGCCCTTGGATTGCTTAAGAGCAGAACGTTGCTTCAACGTGAGCGTCTTTGTCCCTTTTATTGGTGGTAACTTCAGGTGCTTCTTAGAAACAGAACTCGTTGCTGCTTTGCCCAATCGTTGTGGGCCCAAGGGTTTCTTTTGTTCGGGAAAACGTCGTTCTCTGATACTTGCAGCAGCTTTCACAAGGTGATCCAAACTAGGCGTAATGGATGCATCTGATTCAATTGAGCCCAAATCAACAATACGCTTTGAGGCAGCATTCAGTTTCTCGACTCTCTTGTTACTGTGCTTAGTTTCAATCTTCTTTTTATGGCGAACCATTCTCTGTGCCAGACGTGGTTTTTTGGTGATTGTAATCGGTTCGACTTCAGGCTCTAGAATCACATGTTCCTCTTCAGAATGTGCTTCCTCAATTATTGGATGTGATTCAATGACTTCGAGTATTTCTTCTTCAACAACTGGGAGTGGAATCTGTTCCACTTCTGGATGGGCTGGCTCAGGCTCCTCACTTCGAAGCCCAGCGAGGCTCTCGCGTAGGTGTTGCTCAATCCAGGCCAACTCTTCTTCATCCGGTGGTTGGCAGAAGGGATGGTCTAAGAGTAATTCTTCATCGAGAAGCCATGTGTTGATTTGGGCGCTTTCTATTGTGTCGAATTCCCTCAGTAATCTTGAACGTTGTATTTGTGTAAATGCTTCTAAATTTGATGAAAGAACCATGACGTTGTCTGTATGTCGGGTTTCGTCGACAATACCTCGCACCATTTCGATGACCTTTTGTTCACCATGGATGCCCGCCAAATATTCGATTCCTTCCAGAACGAGTATTGCTCGTAAATTGTCGTGGAAAAAGGAATCAATTTCTTTGCGAATAGACTCAAGAGAAGGCTCCAATGTACGTTCATGTTCCTTTTCTGTTAACCATCTGCAGTCCGCAGATTCAATTTGGTGGTTTACTTTGAGTCTCTCAGGAGATTGTCTGGTTATCGCCAATAATGGGCGTCCATGCTTCCGAAGGGCTTCTGCGAGATTGAACGTAGCAGTCGGCTCAACAGCATTTTCCAACAATGCTTGTCCTCTTTTGAGTACTGGCCCAGTGAGATTTTGTATTCTGGCTTGTGTTTTGTGCCGAATGAATTCAGGAGTCTCGATGGTTGGCTCAATTTCTGGTAACTTCTCATCACGATCGAGTCTTCTTACAGGTGCACGAACAGTTGCCCACCAAGCTTCATCCTTGATGGATTCTTCCTTGGTATCGACAAGGTTTGCTTGAGGATATGCCACAGATGCGGCTAGGAATGATTGTTCAGTCATCTCATGAAGACTTACAGTGGCGTCCAAGGCTGAGGCATCTGATTCAATTTCAAGCAATGCTTCAATTCCATAACGGTGTGTGTCGGCTTGATGATAAGCACTCGCAAGAGTCCCGTCAAAAATGAGCAGATGTCCAGTTCGCACGCCAATTTCAGGAATGTGGCGTTCGATTAAGATTGAACCGTTTCGTTCAAGAGTTGCTAATTCTTGTGCAAGGTGTCGTAACGTGTTTGCACCACCTTTTCGACTTTCAAGAACATCTCCCGGTCTAAAATCGAACATTTGGCTCACCCCTCAAACCCTTAGATTGGCTTTCATCTTTTGAAGTGTGTGTCCTAATTGGGCAAAACCGAAGGATTTCAACAGAGAACCTCTTGGGCCAACCATGGAGGCGTTACCACTAACGGAAGTAGAGAATAACCTCTTGCAAGAAGGGATTCAGGAGTTTGATTCAACACGATTTTGGCATGCCCATGAATCATGGGAAGATCTGTGGAATTCTCTAAAACGCCGTGAGGCTCCTCATCCAGAAATTTTAGGCGTTCAAGGTCTTATTCAAACCGCAGCTCTGCTATACAATCATCAGCGAGAAAAGAGGAGAGGTGTCTTGAATCAATGGGAGAAACTTCGCCCGAAATTAGATGTTTGGACTCACATCTGGCACATTGATGTGATTGCCCATCTGAAACAAATCAAGCGTTTTGTTGAAGATGTTGATACGTGGAATGAAACCTATGAAGGTGTTCAGATACCTATAGCCGACTTGGAGGGATTGAAATGAGTGATTTTACAAATGGCCTCGATGATGGATTCATTCGATTTTCAGAAACACCTCAGGCTTTGCAAAAGGGAAGAACGATTCAGTTCCAATCTGCAGCACTTATCATCGTAATCCAACTGTGTTTTGTCCTTATTCCGTATTGGCCAATTCGAGTATTGTTGCTCATCTTGGTGGTGCTTGCATTCGCCTTGAGTTGGCGACGTTGGGTTGATTGGAGTACTACTCCGTTTGCCGTCAACCCAGCACATCCTTTGATGGAGTTGTTGAGCGATAAGGAAGCCAAGGTTATGATTCGACTTCAGGATGGGCGCTGGGAGCTGGCAGGTGAATCTCGGTATCGCCTGGTTGAGGATGACTTGTTCAAAGGCTTCAATCTCGTAGCGCTCGATGATAACTATTCGATATTCGGATATTTTACGGATCAAAAGGTCCAATCCGCTTCGTTAAGAAGAACGATGGCTTTGCTTAACCAATCCCTTGCCCTTCGGGATGCGCACAATGGAAAACAGGACAATATAGAGGATGCTCGAGAAAGGGAGTCTATGGATTTTGGATTGTTACAGCGTGATTGGCCAGATGAGGAAGATTTGCAAGATGCTTTGGGCCCAATCGCAAAAAAACTCAAGCGCCAAGAATAAGGCTTTATCATGAATCAAGATAGGGTGGATTGAAAACCTCTACTCTCTCCCAGTGACTCATGGATGCTCCTAGTAAGTGGTCTGACCACGTCTCTGAGTTGAGTGCACCGCAACAGGAATTGTTGTTCGGAACCTCTCTATCACGCCGTTTCTCAAGGCTACCATTGTGGTTATCTCACCCTGCAAATATTGGTGCGTTCTATGGTTTCTTAATCAGCCTAGCACTTATTCTTCCATATTCGTTGAAATTTGACTCCTTCAACGAGTCTTTGACGAATTGGATATTTTTCTCGGCCTTGTTCATGGCAGCATGTCTTTTCCTTGGATTTGCTTCTTTGATTCTAGTTTCGTTCACCAAGCGTATGCCTATCGTCCCTCCACGAATTATTCTCTACCCAATGCCATTTATCGGGCTTGGATTACTTGGTCTTGACTTTGCTGATGTCCTTGATATTTCGAGGTCGATCTCAATGTTTGTTCTTCTTTTACCCGGGCCTGCTTATGTGCATTTGTCATGGGCTCCTCGCTGGAGACTCTTGTGTATGCTTGACGAAGGTGCAAATCCGTTTGAAGGTGTGAAAACACTTGATGAGGTTGAGGATAACAGCGCTGATGAAATGGCAGGAGATGACACCGAATTGCTCGAAGTCGTCGATGCATTTGAATCCGAATAATCAGATGAGTCCGACCTTTGGACCTATCGATTCAAGGAGTCTTAGAACTTCATCCAAATCGTCTCTCGATAATCCTGCTGACATTTGCGTTCTGATTCGGGCCTTATCACGAGCAACCATTGGGAAGACAATCGCTCCAGCCATGACGCCTTCTTTTTGGAGAAGATTTGTCATTTCCTTAGCAGTTGAGGATTCTCCACACATGATCGGAATGATTGGAGTTGTCGACATCCCAGTGTCAAAACCGAGTGATTGGAGTTCATCTCTGAAGTAATGAGTATTCTCCCAAAGTTTAGCATGGTGCTCTGGTTCATCCATGAGTACCTCAATTGCCGCCTTTTGAGCTGCTGCTACACCAGGAGGTTGTGAGCCTGAGAGCAGCCATGAGCGTGAGTGATTCAGTGCATGTGTCCTTGTCATATCGGTTCCTGCAAGGATTCCTCCTTGTACGCCCAGTGCCTTTGAGAATGAACCGACCTCAAAATCAACCTTTCCTTGAAGATTGAAATGGTCGACAATACCTCTTCCACCATCGCCAAGAACTCCTTCTCCATGACAATCGTCCACCAGGACCATTGCCCCGTATTCTTCTGCAAGAGTGTTAATTTCATCCAGTGGTGCAAAGTCTCCATCCATTGAAAATACTCCGTCGGTGATGATGAGCTTTCGTTCAGCGTCCTCGTGGGCTGAAAGGACCGCTTCAAGTTCACCCATGTCGTTGTGACCATAGACTCCGCGCCTGGCTTTTGTAAGGCGAACTCCGTCGATGATTGAGCCATGATTGAGGGCGTCACTAATGATGACATCTTGTTGCCCTTGGACAAGGGTTGGGATGAGCCCTACATTTGCTGTATATCCTGCTGAATAAATGAGCGCAGCTTCTACGCCTTTGAATTGTGCAACTTTCTTTTCCGCATCAAGATGTACATCCATCGTTCCTGCTATAGCACGAACTGATCCACTTCCTGCACCGTATTTTTGTGTCGCATTAACCATCGCTGAGACAACTTTTGGATGCGTGGTTAGGTTGAGATAATTGTTTGCTGAGAGCATAATTGTTGGTTTCCCTTCCATGGTACATCGTGGTTGATTTGGTCCTTCGAGAGTAGGAGGTTCCCAAAGTAAGGACTTTTCATTCAACTCATCAAAGCGTTCTTTCATCCACGTCATGTCACCAGGCATTGGCTCACCAGACAGCCCTCTTCGTTGATGATTAAGGGTTTTTGTGAGACATGGTCTCAACACGTATGATGAAAAAGGAGAGGTGATACGGTTGACTTGTGCAACTCAATGGAACTGTGAGTAGTGGGCTTGGAAGAGCCCACGTTTTCATGTCTCAGCCTCATTATCAAGATCAGTTTAGAACGATCCTTGGTACCACTGCTTGGCCAGGTACACTCAACGTCAAGGTTGAAGGTACAAATCTAGTCAATTATATCGCCTTGAGGAAAAAGGCTGGCATGGATACACTTGATGCTGAAGAAACCACAAGAGAAAACGCTGCGAATATCGATGTATCCTCAATTGAATCCATTCGAGTACGTGGCTTCTTGCGAGATGGCGTCTCATTCGGCGGCGCTACGGCATATCAGGCCACAATTATTCATGAAAACAACAGCATCCCTTGCGCAATTCTCATCCCTGACTTAACACGACACGTTGACGTTGTAGAGGTAATTTCGGGACCGTTTCTTCGAGAGCGCCTCGAGATTGAAGATGGTGCAGAAGTGAGTCTTACCCTGGCGAACTGAGTTCATTCCCAGATGCCCATGTCCATTCTTGCGTCTTCCGATGCATGTACACGAGGGTCCCATCGTGGAGACCATACGAGATTAATGTGTACTGAGGACAATCCATCTGTCAATAATGCTGCCCGATGTGCAGCAGCCATGATCTCAGGTGCAGCAGGGCATCCAGGTGATGTGAGCGTCAAATCAATCTCTGCATGAGTTCCTTCATCACGTTGTTCGAATCGAACTCCATACACAAGACCGAGTTCTACAATCGATATGTCAAGTTCAGGATCTTCGACCGTTTGCAAGGCGTCTAGGACATTGGATTCTTCAACCATTTAATTCTCCTCCAAATCATTCATGATCTTGTCAAACATGTTTCGAAAACCATTCGACCGTGATGGGGACAATGAATTGAGGATTCCCATGTCGACTGCAAAGTCAGGCGTGATTTTCTTTGCCTCTTCAGTATCAAGATTGTCCATGGCAATCGTGAGGATGCCCATAAGGCCTTGAACCAATTTGGAATCTGCTCCCGACTTCAACGAAACCTTTCCTTCTTCAATTTCAAGAAGTACATGTGCTTCTGATTGGCAACCATGTATTCGTGTCTCTTCAGTCCATTGTGCGACAGGAAGTTCGTTCACTTCTGAGGCGAGATCGAACACATATTCGAGACGTTCCATCTTGTCATCAATTGATTGGAAATCATCGATGAGTTCAACCAACGCTTCTGGATAGGTCATGCAAACCTCTCCAAGATGTCCTTTGTATGTTGAATGAATTGTTCAGCCTCATCCATTGTGTTGTAGATGTAAAACGATGCACGCACTGTGCCATTTATTCCTAGGCGATGAAGCAAGGGCTGAGCGCAATGGTGGCCTGTTCGAACAGCCACACCTCTTGCGTCGAGAAGATGTGCAAGGTCTTCGCTATGCATTGTTGGATGTAGAAAAGAGACGACTGCAGAGTCATCAGAATCATGCCTGCCGTAAACGGTCATGTTCATTGAACGTAATTCATCTGCAACATAGCGCGCTATATTGAGCAGTCTCTGATGTTGTTCGTTGAGGTTCAGGTTGTCGAGGTATCCAAGTGCAGCATCCCAGCCAATGGCTTCCGCTATCTTTGGTGTTCCTGCTTCAAACCTGTGCTCATTGGTTTGATAGGTTGATTTCTGCAGAGTAACTGTCTCGATCATATCCCCGCCACCCATGAATGGTTTCATTTCTTGGAAGGTCTGTTCATTGACAAGTAGGCAGCCAATACCCGTTGGGCCACACATTTTGTGGGCGGAAAGAGCCATCATATCTGCGCCTAATTCTTTCAAATCGATTTTACAATGTGGAGCTCCTTGAGCAGCATCGATGAGAACTTTGGCACCATTTTTGTGAGCAATTTCAATGATTTTCTCAATCGGATTGCGCACACCAAGAACGTTCGATGTGTGTACCACACAGACCAGTCCTGCTCCTTCAATGGATGCTTCGTATGCTTCCATATCCAGCGTGAGATCTTCTTTGACAGGTACGTATCGCAATTCATTGCCGTATGCTTCTGCAAGCATTTGCCAAGGTACGATGTCGCTGTGATGTTCCATTTCTGTTAGAACGATTGCACGACCCTTGAGTGTGTCCCCAAGCATGAGCTGCTAGATTAATTGCTTCAGTTGTTCCACTCGTCATGATGCAGCGTTCTGCATTGAACCATGATTTGAGAGTGGTTCTACAAGCCTCGTATCCGTCGGTTGCTTCTCCTGCTAATGTGTGAACTGCTCTGTGCACATTGGCGTTATTGGTGGTGTAATATTCATTCATTGCATCGATTACAACCGATGGTTTTTGGGTGGTGGCTGCATTGTCGAGATATATCAAAGGATGACCGTTTATGTTACGTTGCAGTATTGGAAAGTCATCACGTATTGCCATGAAATCACCCAATTAGTTTGCATTCAAGATGAACGGTAAGTCGTGTCTGCATTGCTTCACGTATTGAATCGGATCGTACTTCGACAAATGAATCCACAAGGAATCCCTCGACAAGCATCGCTGTTGCCTCTTCTTTGCTCAGGCCCCTACTCATCAAGTAGTGCATTTGCATTGAATCGAGAGGTGCTGATGCAGCGCCGTGTGCAGCTGCTACTTCATTAGCCATGACTTCTAACTCAGGAATCGCCTCTGCTCGTGCTGATTGAGAAAGTAAGAGGTTTCGAAACACTTGTCCAGCATCAGTATGTTGGGCTTTATCATCAATGGTTAGCGCACCGGTGCCTACAGAATGGCTTCGGTCATCACATGCTGCATTTACGATAAGTTTTGAATTCGTATGTGGTTGCTTGTGATGAATTTCGATGTGATGATCATCATGGCGAGTTCCGTGGCCATGTACTGCAATGAATTGTTTGTGTGTCGAATTTGAACCAGAAAGTGTTGTTCGAATATCCGACTTTATTCTTTGACCCCCCAATGATAATGTTGCAAGTTCAAAATCTCCATCTCTCTCAACATTCCAGTTATCTGTTCGAACTAGAACTGATTCGGATGAAAGTTCGTTAATCAAACCGACAGAGAGGTGGGAATTCGAACCAATATTGCCAGTTAACCACAAACCGACCCATTCTGCTTCACCACTGAGGTGAAACATGACGCTGGAAGTTTGAGTTGCTTCAAGGTGAATGTGTGCTGCGACCGCATGACCGCCTGCTCTAATCTGAACATGGGATATTCCTTCTCCGGGAGTTAAGACATGGGTCTGTTCAACCACCTCATCAAGGAAAATTCGGGCGATGTCATTTCCATGTTCGATGCTCTTTTTGAAACTGGTTTTGATTTCAAGGTCATCACTGACGATAACAAGTTCTCCAACAGTGGGTAACTCGTCAACTTTTGTAGGGTGGACTCTTGACCAAGGCGTGTATCGCCAGAGGTGTTCTGATCGAGTTGGAATGGAAGCATCGAGGTACGATGTCATCCAATCGAACCCTCCATTTCTAATTCTAAGAGTCGGTTGAGTTCAACTGCATATTCCATTGGTAATTCTCGTGTGAATGGTTCAAAGAAACCGTTGACAATAAGTCCCATTGCTTCTTCTTCGGAATGGCCTCGACTCATGAGGTAGAAGAGTTGGTCTCCTGAGATCTTGGAGACGCTTGCTTCGTGTTCTAAATCTGCAGTAGAGTTGCCGATTTCCATTGTCGGATATGTGTCGCTTCGACTGTCTTCATCGAGCATCAAAGCGTCGCATACCACTTTCGAGCGACATCCATCAGCTTTGGGTGTGACTTGCAGCATTCCTCTGTAAGAGGAGCGGCCACCTCCCTTAGAGATGGATTTTGAAAGAATGTTCGAAGTTGTGTTCGGAGCGAGGTGGTGGACCTTTGCTCCAGCATCTTGGTGTTGTCCTTTGCCAGCGTATGCAACCGAGATGATTTCAGCATGAGCCCCTTCTCCTTTGAGTAAAACCGACGGGTACTTCATGGTCAATTTTGAGCCAATGTTTCCGTCAACCCATTCCACAGTGGCATTCTTGTGTGCAACTCCACGTTTTGTGACGAGGTTGTACACATTGGCAGACCAATTCTGAACGGTTGAGTAACGAATCTTTGCGCCTTCCATGGCAATCAACTCAACAACTGCTGAGTGAAGAGAGTCAGTAGAATACGTCGGCGCAGTACATCCTTCAACGTAGTGAAGCGAAGAACCTTCGTCAGCGATGATGAGTGTTCTTTCAAACTGACCCATGTTCTTAGCATTGATTCTAAAGTAGGCTTGAACAGGCATTTCGACATGAACACCCTTTGGGACATAAATGAATGATCCACCCGACCATACCGCTGTATTCAACGCAGAGAATTTGTTATCGCTGTGGGGTACTACTGTTCCGAAGTATTTCTTGACCAGTTCAGGGTATTCTTTGAGCCCGGAATCCATGTCAAGGAAGATGACTCCTTGCTCTTCCAAGTCTTCTCGAATGGAGTGGTATACTGCTTCGCTTTCGTATTGAGCAGTGACTCCACCAAGCCACTTTTGTTCGGCTTCAGGTATTCCTAGGCGATCGAATGTTCGCTTGATGTCTTCGGGTACGTCGTCCCAATTCTTCTCAGTCTTATCGGAGGAGCGAAGGAAGTAAGTGATGTTGTCGAAGTTGATACCTTCAAGAGAATTGCAGTTCCCCCATGTCGGCATTTCTCTCTCGATGAAATGATTGTAAGCTTTTATTCGGATATCCGTCATCCATTCAGGCTCATTCTTGAGTTCTGAGATGTCTCTGACAACTTGCTCACTTAGACCTTTGTCGAATCGTATTGTAGACGATTCAGGGTCGTGGAATCCATAGCGGTAGTCACCAACTGCTTCTTGTGCATCTTGTGTCATCATCTCACCTCATGCAAGGGCCTCAACCCAATCATATCCTTCGTCTTCGAGCTTGAGTGCCAGTTCTGGCCCTCCACTCTCGACGATTTTTCCGTCTAAAAGAACGTGTACGACATCAGGCTTGACCAAATCAAGCAGTCGTTGATAATGCGTAATGATCAAACAGCCGGTGTTTTGGGCAACGCTGTTGATTCCTTCTGCAACAATTCGAAGAGCATCGATATCGAGTCCTGAATCAGTTTCATCCAATAGAGCGAGGTCTGGTTGTAAGAGAAGGAGTTGAAGGATCTCTAAGCGCTTCTTTTCTCCTCCACTAAATCCTTGATTGACGTAGCGAGACAGGAATGAACGGTCCATGCTGAGTTGTTCCATAGCGTTTTTGAGTTCTTTTCTGAACTCTCTGGGCGGAGGTGCTTCTCCACGAACCGATGCTACGGACTTTCTAAGGAAGGTTCCTACTTGAACGCCAGGGATTGCCGCAGGATATTGGAACGAGAGAAACATTCCTTCTCTTGCCCGTTGGAACACTTCCATTTCTTCGATGTTGGAGCCTTTGTAGTGAATCGTACCTTGGGTGATTTCGTAGGCTGGATGACCCATTACTACGTTGGCTAAAGTGGACTTCCCTGCTCCGTTTCGGCCCATGATTGCATGGATTTCTCCACGATTGATTGTCAGATTCAACCCATTTAGGATTGGAGTACCCTCAACTGAAACATGAAGATTTTCAACTCGAAGAAGCTCATCAACCATCATCTCACCCATATATCCGTACAGTCTCACCCTTATGAATAGATGCAATCAACCCTGATACTACTTTGCAACAGTTCAAACAGTACCTCGTATTGGAAAGCCTATGGAGGATGATTTAGTCCGTGCATATGCACTCGAGGCTCAGAAGGCAATGGAGGCCGAGGCAAAACGCCGAATTGAAGAAACCTCAAACCCTGAAGAAGACGAACGACTTCGGAATACTTCGTTGCATGATGTCCTCAATTCCGAACATCTTGTTCCTGCACTGTGTGCACGCTTAGGTGCTGTAAGAGCTGCACTTGACGGACACGGTGGCGGCATTGCAGTTGCCCGTATCGAGGCAACTGAATCTGGTCTTCGCTTCGTTTTAGATTTGACAGGAGCTTGCCTTACCTGTGGCGCTGCACCAGGAACGCTCGAGGGAGTTCGAAACGATTTAGAAGCAGACTCGGAGATCGAATCAATACAATTCTCCACTGCACTTCTCGACACATTCGATGAACTTGGACGAGAATTTATTCTTGCTCATGGGAACGTTGAATTTGTTGACGTTTCATCGGCGGCTTGAAATCAAAAGGTTCAGCCCAACGAATATGGCGGTATGGAACTCAGGGTCCCGAGGCGACCCCAAACCATGTCGGGATGGTGATGAAGGTAAGTTCGAAATCACCTCAAGAGACGGTCGTGCACGAGTTGGAAAACTCCACACCAGACACGGAATTCTTGAAACCCCTGCATTGCTCCCTGTTATCAATCCGAATATTCGTACGATTGAACCACGTGAAATGTGGGATAGGTACGGTATTTCAGCACTAATTACCAACTCTTACATCATTTGGAAGCACGATGCACTCAAGCAACATGCTCTTGGAAAAGGCGTGCATGATCTCTTGGATTATCCCGGCGTCATCATGACTGATTCAGGTACATTCCAAGCCTATGTGTATGGTGATGTTGAAGTCGGTGTCGAGGAAATCGTCGAATTTCAAAAGTCAATAGGCGTTGATATCGCAACAATGCTCGATGTGTTTAGTCGTCCAGATATGTCGGAACTCGAAGTAGAATCTGCTGTCGATATGACGGTTGAACGAGCACAGCAATCACTTGATATCGCTGGAGATACCATGCTAAACGGACCGATTCAAGGAGGCACATTCCGACATCTTCGTAAGAAATCTGCTCGTGAAATGAGCGCCTTTGATTTCGCAGTTCACCCAATTGGTGGGATCGTTCCAATTATGGAAAAACATCGGTACAAAGATTTGGCGAAAATCATGTTGGCAACCCTTCCAGAACTTGCTCCTGAACGGCCGAGACATATGTTCGGATGCGGGCATCCAATGCTCTTCCCGATGCTGATTGCATTGGGTGCTGATTTGTTTGATTCAGCTGCGTATGCTCTTTTTGCTCGGGATAAGCGACTCCTTTCACCATCTGGAACGATTCATTTGGACGATCTTCATGAATGGCCATCGATGCTTCCATGTGTGGTTGGTTACAGTCCAAAAGATGTCTTGAAAATGAAAGAAAAAGAGCGCACAGCATTCTTGGCAAGATACAACTTAGAAGTGACTTTGGCTGAGTTGGCTCGATGCAAGCAAGCAGTTCATGATGGAACAATCTGGCAACTTGCAGAACAACGTAGTCATCAACATCCTGCACTGAGAGAAGCATTTCTGTGGTTAACCACTCGACCGTTTCCATCTGGAATCTCAATCGATGTACTCGATGATCTTGTTATCGATGACCGAGCTGCTGCCCGAGAAGTTTCTCCCGAAACTGGTATTTGGGAAGGTGATTGGTCCTACGTGATCGATGCACAATCACCTCGCAGGAAAAAGGGTGAGCGATGGGGCGGGGAAGATACGCTTGTTCGTCCTCACATTCTTGCAGCACGCAAGCAACTCCACACTCGTTGGAAGCCTGAGAAGGCTAACGGTGTGGACGTATTGATCCTTCACGGCGCACCAGGCCCATGGCGGTCACGATGTGAAACCTTAGTTCTAAGAATGCAATCACTTCTTCCTTCAATGGAGATTTTTGTACAAACTCCGCTTGGTCTACTTCCATATGGCCTTGAAGATATCAACCCATTTGCACAAGTCGATGGCCCCTCGTGGTTATGGAATCGCCGTCCTAATCCAATTCTACTTCGGAAGGAATTGATGATGTTTAGCATTGATGCTGATCGTATTTTGACATTAGATATTTCTCAAGAAAAGGTTACTCAGAAGGCTTCTGAACTCCTTCAATCCTTCGAAATTATCTCGGAACCACTCGCCATAGATGACTCTACGCTTCCTGGCCAAAAGGTGTTGCTTCGAAGGAAGCAGATTCAACAGAAACTCGTTGTCCTTGCAAATTGTCACCCGAAAAACGCCCATGAGATGGTTGAGGATTGCTCCTTCATCATCGGAGGTACTGGTCGTGTCAAAAACGTCTTGAATTCTTCAGGAAAGCATATTCTTAGTCCACGGTTAACCGATGGTGGCTTATCAATAACAGATTATGGTTCAGAAATTCTCTACAGTTATCGTTCCTTGCCGCTACCAACTGAGCACAACCGATTCTCGCCGATGGTCAATCCAGCAGAAGGCTTGCCTCTGGTCGTTATTCACGATGATGCAGTTGAATACATCGTGCGAGGCCGAAACGTCTTCCATGGTTTCATTCATGCTTGCGATGCTTGGCTTACCGCTGGACAGGCATGCCTGATTGTTCGTGAAAATGGTGACCTCGTTGGGCATGGTATTTCTCGTTGCAATGCGAATGAGGCTTTGCGATTACGAAAAGGAATCGCAGTTCGGACCCGCAGTGACTTCTCCAAAACGATTGATGTAACAAAGTGAGAAAGGATTGAAAGGCTTCCGTTCTGTCCTCGTGTTGAAAGCAATGACGGATGAATGGGTAATCGAGACAAAAGAGTTGACCAAGTCCTATGGTCCTCATGTGGCACTCGACTCTCTCAGCATCAATGTTCCAAAAGGCGCTACGGGGCTTCTGGGCCCTAACGGGGCTGGTAAATCCACTTTTTTCAAGACGATTTTAGGATTGATTCAAGCCACATCTGGCGAAGGCAGTGTATTGGGACACGACATTCGCACAGAAGGACTCGATATTCGCTCTAAAATCGGTTACATGCCTGAATATGAGGCGTTAGATGACAATATGGACGCCATTCATCAGGTGAGATACAGCGGGGAATTACTGGGAATGAACCCAGTTGTTGCGATGGCTCGAGCTCACACTGCAATGGAATATGTTGGACTTGGTGAATTACGATACCGTCCCATCAATTCGTTTTCAACAGGGATGCGTCAGGCTACAAAACTTGCATGTGCGATAATACACGATCCACAACTCATTATTGCAGACGAGCCATCAAATGGACTCGATGCAACTGCCCGCGATTCGATGTTGACTACATTGTACAACATGGTTCATTCAGGAGGGCGTTCAGTTCTCATGTCAAGTCACCTAATGGAAGATGTAGAGCGTGTTTGTGATAGCATGGTTCTCCTCCACAAAGGGAAACTAGCAGCCCAAGGTCGTATTGAGGATTTGAAAGCAATCGACCGGGAAATTGAGATTCACGTATGGGGTTCAGCAAACGAACTCGAACAAGCGATGGGTAAGGACGGTCTCGATGTCCGACGGGAAGGCCGTATCATGCGCATCAAGCATGATGGGGAAAATACAACTCATCGCATCTTGAAATGTGCAGCAGACACAGGTGCCCAAATTCGACGCATGCATGAGTATGAAGCTTCTCTGGAAGATTTGTTCATTGTCATAATGGAACGTTTCGGCTACGGTGTAAAATCAAGTGAAGATCTTCTCGCTTCACCTGCCGAAGCCCGTAGAGTTGACGCTCCAGAACACATGGGAGGCTCCGGCTCATGAGTGAAGAAAACGGTGAACTTGAAGCATCCATGCCTGTGACTGGGCAGAGCAGAATGGATGCTGCTTGGGGTGCAGAAAGTGATTCGGTTGCTTCTGTTGCTCGTCCTGCGAATCAAACAGGTCAAGTTTTTGAGCAAGTCTACAAACCATGGAACGGTACACTTAATCCTCGATGGATGCGAAATTGGGCAATCTTTCGACATCATCTTCTCGGAATCTTCCGCAAAGGACACCGCCCTTGGGGTGTCCCAACCAAATTATTCCTCATTTTCGTGTTCATTGCATCGTTAACTGATGTTGCTCTTACACTCCTTTTCGCTATACTCGGTGATCCCAGTTTGTATGAATTATGGGGTGTTGGACGTAATAATCTCTATGCACACGTTCTCGGTTTCTTTCCTCGCAACATGTTGTATTACCCATTAGTTGCTGCATTGCTCGTTGGTGGTGTGATTTCTGAAGACCGTTCGAATGGGACTTCTGCGTTGTACTTCTCTCGACCAATAAATCGATTTGATTACGTTGGTATGAAATATCTGGCAGTGGCAAGTATCCAAGCATTGATCATTCTTGGGACGCTGATGTTGTATTACTTTGCAGACATCTTGTCAATGGGTCGTGGTTGGGCTTGGATCATCGATACATTCCCTATGTTCTTGACCACAATGTTCTGTGGTGTTTTACTCATCGTCACCTACACAAGCATCGGTCTAGCTCTTTCGAGCGTATCTCGAGGCAAGTTTTTCCCAGGTATCGCATTGTTAGCAATTGTACTAGGAACAAAAACACTTGCCGCCATCGTTGAAGGTCTATTCGATAAATCGATTCTATACCTGATATCTCCATACGATTCTATTGCCCATGTTGGTCAAGCCCTCATCGGTGCAAATATGATGTATGACCACCCTTGGGTTTGGTCACTTGTATCCGTATTAGCATTCAATGCGATTTCTCTCTACGTCCTTTCAGTGCGAGTATCTTCGATGGAGGTGACTCGTGAATGATTCCCGATGTCAGCCAAACCGGTGAAGCAGTTGAGCAACAATGGGTGCCTCAACCAAAAGCACCTGTTGTCATGCTCAACAATGTTGGCAAAACCTATGGCAGATACCAAGCCCTCGGTGGAGTTTCTCTAGCGCTATCCGGTGGTGTTACAGGAATCCTCGGTTTGAATGGTGCTGGAAAATCAACGCTGTTTAAGCTCCTGATGGGTAAACTCAGAGCAACTCAAGGCGAAGTGCGGTTGTTCGGAACAAATCCATGGAAAAACCCTGCTCCGTATGCTCGAGTCGGGTATGTTCCCGAGAATGAGAGCCTTCATGACTGGATGACTGCCTTTGATTTCGTAACTACGTTTGCTCGATTGCATGGCCTTACTCGCGATGAAGCAAAACTTGAGGCTGAACGTGTCTTGGAGTTTGTTGGATTAACTGATGTCATGCACAAGAAGATTGGACGTTACTCAAAGGGCATGCGTCAACGAGCAAAAATTGCTCACGCTTTGGTTAACGATCCAGACTTGATTATTCTTGATGAGCCTCTACAAGGTTGCGATCCACTGGCTCGAACTACCATCATGAATGTGATACGTGAACTCGGGCGAATGGGGCGAACAGTTCTGCTAAGTAGCCATATTCTTTCTGAGATTGAACGGATCACCGAACAAATTGTTATTCTTCATCAGGGGCGTTTACTGGCCATAGGAAACGTGCATGCCATTCGCGAGCAACTGGATAATATTCCGCACACTATCGAAATTGAATGTTCTGATGCGAAAGCACTCGCTCGTGATGTACTCAGCCTAGATTCAGTCCATGGGTTGCAATTTCCGAACAACACGAAATTACGGATATTTACGCACCATCTTGGAGAATTCCATAAGCATCTGCCAAAGGTTGTCGTGGAAAATGGGCATGGTGTTACCAACATCAACAATCCAGATGATGACTTACAAACCATTCTCGGATATCTTACAGGAGGTCCTCGTTGATGGCAAAAGAAAGGGGAGAAACGATTTGGACTGCTCTTGATCGAAAGGCTACGGCTATCGCAGAGTTCACAATGCGTCAATACCGTACTCGTATTTCGACGTGGGTTGTGCTCGGCGTAGGATTCCTCTCCATCTCAGTTGTCTTGTTGTTTTACATCGATGCGATGAACACAGAAATTGAAGCAATTGACAACGATGGTGATTCCTTCGATTCGGACGGTGATGGCTACGTCGATGGCCAAGAATTCAAACTTGGGACGGATGTGTTTGACGAGTTTTCCCACCCTGGATTATTCAATCCACCGATTGAGCCTGAACCTGCTTCGATGTACGTTAATGAAGACGACTATGATTGGGATTACTCGGATGCACGTAGTGTATCGACTGGCTATGATGATGATGGAGATTGCCGAGAAAGTCAATTGCTTGAGAGTCAAAAGGATACGAATAACGATGGTACTCCTTGTAACATCCTCATCGTGTTCAATTCTCTGACTGGAGAATATGAGATATTTGCAGATTCTGGTGTCGATGAAGATCCTGATGAAGATCGATACGGGAAAGAAGCGCAACACAGAGCATTCGTCTTGGCTATTGGGAAACTTGGTTTTGTTTTCTTACTGAGCATCTTTATTCCTCTTTTCCTAGCTACAGGTCTCATCCGAGATGAAATGACCTCGGGTACGATGCATTACATGACTGCAAAACCCATTGCACGTGGAGAGATTTTCCTTTATCGAATGCTTGGGTATCTCGGAATCGTCTGGCCATACATGCTCGTCATGTGCTTATTGATGGCCATCATCTCAGGCTTGCTTGGCCCAGGTGATCAATTTTTCAGATTCGCAGACCTTGGAGTCTGGTTTAGTGTCCTCATCGCTGCATTGTTAGCAACACTTGTGTACGGGATGCTGTTTTCGTTCCTAGGAGTTCTTTGGAAATACGGTATCATTCTTGCCTTACCGATTGCAGCATGGGAACTTGGGATGGCTCTGTTGTCTATGAGTGTTCCAGAATCCACCTTCTTACGGATGTCTGTTGTGGGGTGGTCGATGAGTATCATTGATTCAGGAGCGCTCCTCGTTTGGCCAGATATGGATATGTTTACCCAAGCGGGTTCGTGGGCTGGTGGTTCAAATGATGGCAACTCCTTCCTTTCCTTTGAGACTGAGTCATTACCCGGTCATGGGGCTTTAGAATGGGCTCAAAGTGACTTAGGATTGGGAATGGGGCCTTACCCTACAATCATTGTTTCAATGATTATTCTACTTGCTCAAGCCGCTTTCTTTTGGTTCATTGGACAACTTGTTTTCAAATCGAAAGAAATCGAATGAGGTGGTTTCATGGATTCATTTCAAGGTGACCTCTCGTCATTGTGGACACTTCAACAGCGACCTCCGCTCAATCATCTCACGTGGGATTGGTGGTGGTGGCTGGTCATGCTCGATGATCCAGAGCATACCGAACCTGGTAAACAACTGATGGTCTTATGGTCAACAAAGGACAACGAAATGGTTCAGATCAATGATGTCACTTGGAATCCAAAGGGTAAACCTGGCTTTGATGAACATGGAGCTATCCAACTTGATGGTATGGTTTGTGCGTGGTGGTTTGATGGAATCAAAATGCATGATGAAATCATAAGTCTGGTGTGTGATATGGTGGTTCTTCCAGCATCGCATCCTTCTTGGCCCTCTTCCTCAAAATCCACTCTTGGAGGTGGTGCAGTTGTGCCTCTTCTCGATTCAGATTGCTCAATGGGAATGGTCGAAGATCGGTCGAAATTCTGGCTGAATTTGAATTTATCAGAAAGCAGCCCTATACGATCAGTTCAGCTCGATTTAACACCGTGGAATCCTGCAATGTCAACCGCTCGACAAGCGAATGCCACATATGCAGCAAACATGGGATATGACATTTTACGATTGCATGGAACCAAAGTATCGGGAGTCATCGATGGTGAATCCGTTCGTGGAACTGCTTACTTCCAGAAGGTATGTGTTCAAGCCCCCAGTGTCCCTTGGTATTGGGGAATGCTTCATTTCTCAGACGGATCCTACCTCGATTGGTTCCTTCCCCACGTATCACTAACAATGCTGAGTCGTGATACAAGAGCATGGAAAAAGCGTGATATTTCTCATATTGCGTTGAGTCAGGGCGGACTTTTCCATGATGCACAACACCAACGGAGTGAACGTTTTGAGATTGTTTCTATCAAGAAAGATAAGCAGTCCAACAATTTGCCCCACTTCGACGTCCAGCTGAAAAATGGAAGGACTTCAATACACATTTCAGCACAAGCAGTCGAACGAGCGCATTGGGATTTCCATCAACCAACACGAGGCGGCCTCTGGTCTCATCTAACCTACAACGAATATCCATTGATTGTTAACCAATTAAAAATTGAAGATGAATTTGGAGTGCGCAAAAAATCAGATTACGAATGGTTAAGAGGAAATGCAGAGCACAGTTGGGGCTTCCTCCATTGAGAAAAACTCAGCCAAAAAAGCCTTGATGATGGGGGAGGACTTATGACCCAGTGTGATAAGAGTACTTTGAGGCATAGACATGAGCGAAGATGCAGATGCGACTGAAGAACCAACAGTTCAAACAGAACCCGATGAAAAAAATACGGCCGATAAGCAAGAAGCAATGAAAAGTCGCTTCAAGTTGATCGAAGGTGAAGAAGTACTGCTTACAAAGCAACCGAGCGGAGTTGGTTTCCTCAATATGTATATTCTTGGTCTATTGGTTTTCGGTGTTCATCTCATTTTCCATGATACGAAATTACTGCTTAGCGACGACTCCGGTGGCGTTCTTAAAGCAATTGTTTGGCTCATGGAGCTTGGTGGTTCTGCGTTACCGTTTGGATTTGTTCTTGTCATGGGAACAATTACTTGGTTTAACAGAATGTTGAATTCATCCACATCAAGTAAGTGGGTGACCGTTTGGTTACTTATTGCAACACTTCTCCCTGTACTTATCCAAATCGACGGTCTTATCGCGTTAATCCGTGACTTGTTCTCTGATTCAGATGTTGATCGTTTCCTTGGTTTTGATTACAATTTCCTTATCGCAGGTATCGCCCTGACTGTGTCCTTCTGGGGGCTCGTCTTCTATTACCAACGAAGTTTCGACTATGCAATTACAAGCAACGCTGTAATCTTCAAGCACGCATTCCTATTGAGTCGAGCGCATCGCAGAATTCTCTTCGACCGTATCTCAGAGGTTCAAGTTGAGCGAACACCTTCTGGTACAATGATGGGATATGCAACATTGACCATTCTCACTGATTCTGGTATTGGAATTGTTGAAGAGTCTGTTGGTGGAAGCGTTGGTATTTCTCCAAGTGTATCCTCAAACGATAACGATGGGAATGTGGAAAAGGCAGGGAAGAGCATTATACGCTCCTTCTTCGCACTTTTGTTCTATCAACGAACTGTTCGAACAGTACGCCCAGATCCTAAACACTGCTTCTACAAAATACGTGGTTGGGAAGATACTAAAACACTGCTTAATGAGATGCACAAGAAGCACAGCCAGTCGACAAAATTAGACAATCTTGCTGATATTTTAACGCGACAAGAAGGACAAGACTGAACCGCTGTGTTCAAAAGCCAATGGTTTGTCCATTGATACGGAGAGAGAAAGATGAGTGATGACATAATGGCAGAAGCAATTGAATTGTTCCGTTCTGGTGATTTGAAAGGAGCAGTTGACAACCTTGATTCAATACTACGTTCAAACAAGGATAATGCAAAGCTGCATCACACCTTTGCAGAATTTGCAAACATGCTTAACATGGAAGCGCAAGAAGATGTTGTCCCTGGCGGTAAAATCATGATGTCGTACAAGAAAGCCATGCAACTCGATGAAGAAAACGTCGAATACATCGCTGATTTCGCATCGTTTGCTCTTGAATGCCGACGCGTCCCTGTTGCTGTAAAAGAATTCCAACGCTACGCTAAGAAACTCGAAATTGAAGACATTCCTGTCGACGATGCACTCTATCAAGCAAGTCGTAATCTGGTAGATGCGATTGAAGTCATGGATCCTTCACGAAAGGCACCAACGATTCAACCTTGGCTAAAGCAAGCTCTCATTTGGGCTGTTGGCGGACTCGGATTTACTCCTGAAGAAGCAATTGAAGTCCTCGGAAGCGATGACTGAGGCGAACTCAATGTCCGTTGCAGAAACTCGTCTGCATTTTCGAATAGGCTACCTTGGTGACTCCTATCATGGGAGTCAAATCCAACCTGATGTTATTACAGTGCAAGGTGAATTAGTCCGGGCATTTCAAACACTTGGATGGATTTCAAAAACAGAGGAAGAACACAACCTCGTTCTGTCAAGCCGAACAGATGCTGGCGTCCATGTAAGGCTCAATGGCGGAACTGTTCGCATTTCAACTTCTTTGTGGGAAAGCATAACGCCAAGAAAATTCATTCGAGCAGTGGATGATTTACTTCCACATGATATCGCCTTCCTCGATGTACGTGAAGTTGAATTCGATTGGAATCCCCGAATCGCTTTACATCGAACTTATCGGTACAGGCTTGAAGGAATCGAATTTTGGAATGATCCGGGTGAAGTGCTCTCTGATTGGCTTTCTTTGTTTGAAGGAACCTATGACGCTACTAATTTTGCACGACTTGAACCGGGGAAGAATCCTATTCGAACAATACTTTCTTGCACACCTTGGATTGTTGATGGCAGAACTGTTGGGTTCGAGATTATCGGTGAAGCATTCCTTTGGAATCAAGTGCGGCGAACTGCAATGGCAATACACCAGATGGCACTCGGTGAACTTACTCCTGAACAAGTTAAATCAGCAATTGATCATCCTGAAATCAGTGTTGATTTCGGTGTCGCCCCTCCAGAATGGCTCATTCTTTGGGGAGTGGAATGGGAAGACTCTCCAATTCCTGATTCAATGTCAGACTTCAATCACTTTTCATCACCACCTTCGCCAAGCCGTATTGCAGAACGCACGATGAGAAAACGCTGGAGACAGGCTGCAAAAACAGAAATGAAAACCCTCTTGCATCTTGAATGGATGGAAATAGGACGTTTACCATTGGCGTTTCATTCAAATTAGAACATCAGATTTCTTCGTTACAAGAGATTTGTTTAATTGGATGGTAAACAACGAGGCAACATGGGCGAAGAGTGCCAACAGGCTATACTTCGTAAGGGGATTTTGGTCCTCTTTTTGTCCTTGCTTTTCATTTTACCAGGTTGTCTTGATGGTGATGATTCGAACGATGGAGGGAACAACTCATCGTCTTCTGATAAAATCACGCTCGATATCTGGCATACATTTGCAGCAGAGAGTAAGGAAGAAGAAGTGTTTACGAATGCTGTCAAAGCCTTTGAGGCAAATAACCCCAATGTTTCTGTAGACATTACAATGGTTCCATTTGGGAATGCCGATCAACTGTTTATGACAGCTGCTCAAGGTGGTCAAGCTCCAGACTTGATGCGATTATCGAGTGATCAACTTGGAGCTATCGGAGAAATCCGTGTTGATAGTCTCCCGCTCTTGGAAGATTTGCGACCTCATCTCACTCCACAGGACAGATCCAACTTCGAAGAGCGTGCACTTGCAGCAATGCGCTATGGCGATGCTCTGTATGGAGTTCCGGCAAGTCAAGATTGTCTTTCTTTGATTTACAACAAGGCTCTTTTTGATGCTCAAGGCGTGGATTATCCAGATGAATCTTGGACGCATGATGATTTGCTAAATGCAGCCCAGCAATTGACGTATCAAGATGTTCAAGGACTAGCCCTTCCAGTCAAATCTGCATATTGGTGGTTCCCAATTCAGGAAGGTTTTGGAGGTTCACTGTTCAATGACTCTGGAACACCAACTCTCGATTCAAATGGTTCTGCTGAAGCGATGGAATGGATGCTCGATTTAGAATTAGAACACGAAGTTGTAGCAACCGGTACTCAAATTGAAGGGATGAAGAATCAATTTATTTCATCAAAGGCTGCAATGATTATCGATGGCCCTTGGAATTGGGCCACATACGAAGCTAGTCGACTCAGCATAGGTCAAACGATTCTTCCTATTGTCGATGATTCTGGTGACCGCATGTCTCCCCTTGTAACATACAAAGGCTGGTCTGTGAGTAAGCAAAGTGAACACAAAATCGCCGCTTCTGAATTAGCTCTATGGCTGTCGTCAGCCTCTGTTCAGAAGGATTTCGCACTCGAGACATACACCATGCCGACGCATTCTGAACTCAAGAACGATCAAGATATCCTCGGTGATGATGTCATTCGAGGATTCCTTGAACAAACCCAATTTGGAACACCTGCTCCAACGACACGGGCAATGTCGCTGGTTTACGATCCACTTTCAACAGCCTTTGAACAAGCATACAGTGGGATTTCAACAACTGAGGATGCTCTCTCTGACGCTAATGAAGAACTCATCTCTCAAATAGATGGCTTACAGAAGGCTGCTCCATTACAACCCAATACTGGATATCGTACGATTCCTCTTGAATTTCAATTGAATCAAAGTGTGCTGAATTACAGTATTTATGTCGACGAAGTATTGCATACACAATTTATCGTCAGTGATGTTCTCGGGACATCAAATTCGGGATATGATTCCTGTACATCAAGTGGTGAAGAGTTGAATCAGTCCGGGCAAATTCGCATAATACCAACCCTTGCTACGAATTTGAACTGCTCCCTAACTGGTATGATTCCAAACGTTGAACACATCATTGATGTGTATTCTGATGGTGAATTATTCTATTCCACCATCGGTAGTACTTCAGTTTCTGATCAACGACCAAGTGCAGGAGATACTTCTCCAGTCATGTTTGCACTCGGTGCAATTGTCCTTTCACTGATTGCTTTACTCAGTTATGGGCGGTGGAGAGATCAACGCTTGAAGAGAACGAATTCACGTTTAGCTCATGCCTACATTGCCCCTGCATTACTTGCACTCGCAGTCCTCACATTCTACCCTGTCATCTATGGTTTCTGGCTGTCGTTTACCGATGCAGACCAAACACATCTTGGTGATCAATCCTTCATTGGGTTGTCAAATTTCTGGGATGTCATCACTGCATCCGGTTTCATCCGTGTTACCATTTTCACCCTAGTATGGACCGTCGTGAACGTGACCGCCCACATAGGAATTGGATTGTTCCTTGCATTACTTCTTCAGCGAACCTCGATTCGTGGGAAAACGGCTTACAGAACATTACTTCTTTTGCCTTGGGCCGTACCTTCATACATCTCAGTACTGGTTTGGAGAGGTATGTTCCAACCAGATGGGTTCATCAATGATTTACTTGGAACAAATATTGACTTTTTATCTGATCCAACAGGAGCTCAAGTCGTCGTTATTCTAGTCAATATATGGCTTGGTGTTCCGTTTATGATGATGTCCATTAGTGGTGCTCTTCAAGCACTTCCTAAGGACATGTATGAGGCTGCTGAACTTGATGGAGTGACCGGTTGGGATGCATTTAGACATCTTACGTTACCAAATCTAAGAAGCGCATTAGTCCCACTCACATTACTTGGATTCATTTGGACATTCAATATGTTCAATGTCATCTATCTGATGACGGATGGGGGTCCGAACTTGTACTTTGGAGAACCCGGACAAACAGATATTCTCATCACGTATGTCTACGATGTTGCCTTTAGAGAAGGGGCTTACGGAGTCGCTGCTGCATGGTCTGTGATCATATTCCTCATGCTTCTTGCCTTCTCTTGGACATACATGAAACAAACAAATGCAACGGAGGGTTCTTCATGACTGAATCTCAAATCATGCGGGACTGGTACGTCCCTGTGGAAGTACTCACGTTACGAACATGGCTTGTTGTAGCTTTCATTGTCAATCTCCTTCTGCTCACAGTTGAAGTGCTTCGAGAAGATTCGCTTTCTCTCATCCTTGGACTACTCATATGCGTTCTTTTCGCAGCATTACGAGCAAGCCTTCCTCATGTTCATGAACTCGGTAAACGAAATATATCCCTTGCTTTGAGTGCACTTATCATCGGAATCGGATTGTTCCGATTAGGTTCTTCATCGCTTTCATTTTTTGATATCTGGATGCATGCATGGGCCATAATACCCTCGATTTTGTCATTGTGGTGGCTTTCGAATCGGGCAGTTACTGTCTGGACCTCAAACAAATTGTCGACTTCTGCTATCGAATTCGGATTACTTCGTAACTTTGAAACCATAAACAAACACGAGAAAATCTCTACACATCTGATTTTGCTTCATTTTGTTCTCATTACGGTTATTCCTCTGTTATGGATCATCGATATCGCCTTCTCTCCAGGCAATGCATTGGGTGGTGAAATCGGAGACTCCTTCTCAACTGAACACTTTTCTAAGATTTTGAAAGGCGACTCATTTTGGATTTGGTTTGTTAATTCACTTATTGTAAGCATTGGTACATCTCTGCTCGGCCTAACCATTGCAATACCAGCAGGTTATGCCTTTAGCCGATACAAATTCACTGGACGTGATGTTTCCATGTTTGCCTTTTTATTGGTTCAAATGTTCCCTGGGATCATTATCCTTGTGCCGTATTTCCTTGTCATGAAAACACTTGGTCTTTTGAACACACATCTTGGACTGATACTCGCTTATTGCGTGACTGCATTGCCACTGTGTGTTTGGATGTTGAAAGGATTCTTCGATACAATTCCACGAGAACTTGAAGAGGCTGCAACCCTCGATGGATGCAATCAATTTCAGGTGTTCACCAAGGTTGTATTGCCTTTGTCAACGCCTGCCATTGCAGTCACTGCTCTGTTCAGTTTCCTCGCAGCATGGAATGAATTCCTTCTTGCGTTAACATTCAACACTTCGAACGATATGTACACTCTACCAGTCGGTCTGGCTTCTTTGATCTCTTCGACTGGTCAGGCTTGGGGCGACTTTGCAGCAGCAAGCGTTCTTGTCAGCCTTCCAGTTGCGTTACTGTTCCTATTCTTCCAGAAGTTCCTCATCGATGGGCTATCTGCAGGTGGAGTCAAAGGGTGATACAATGGTTGAAGTGAATTTTAAGAACGTTACAAAAACATATGAAGATGGCTTTGAAGCCGTAAAGGGACTTGATTTAGACATCAATGATGGTGAGTTCCTTGTCTTGCTTGGTCCTTCAGGTTGCGGTAAGTCAACCACTCTGAGAATGCTTGCAGGTTTGGAAGACATCACAGATGGAGATGTTATGATTGATGAATTGAAAGTGAATCATCTCCCTCCAGGTGCCCGTGATCTTGGAATGGTCTTTCAATCGTATGCGCTGTATCCACATATGACGATTCGAGATAACCTCTCTTTTGGACTTCGAATGGCAAAAGGAGATTTGAAACTCAGTAAAGATGAGATAAAAACCAGAATCGAAGAGATTGCAGATGTACTGGAACTCTCCGATCAACTCGATAAAAAACCCAAGGAATTTAGTGGAGCTCAACGTCAGAGAGTTGCCTTATGCATAGCTCTTGTTCGACGTCCAAAAGTACTCCTCATGGATGAACCACTTTCGAATTTGGATGCTGAACTTCGTCATCAAATGAGAAAAGAAATCCGAAGACTGCACGATACGTTTGGAACGACGACAATTTATGTTACTCACGACCAAATTGAGGCAATGACGCTAGCAGATCGAATTGCAATTCTAGACAAAGGCGTATTACAACAACATTGTGAGCCGCTTGAAGCCTACAATAATCCAGCCAACGATTTTGTCCGCTCCTTCCTTTGCAAGCATATTGATGATCTCGTCGATACAGCAAATGCACTGTTTAACAAACCAACAACGAATGAAGAAGAGTAAGGGGGTATGAAATGCGTCATTACGTCGTCTTGTTTCTGATACTTATGATCCCATTCATGCCGTTCGCATCCCAAGATGTTGAAGGCGATGTGGTTGCAACTTCTGAAACGATCACTATAGAGTATTATGGCGACTCTAACAATGTATCTCTCCTTGGAGAATGGGATTGGAACAATGAAACCGAATTAATCGAAGTTGATGGTGTGTGGACTGCAGAATTAGAATTGTCTGAAGGACTGTACTGTTACAAGTTCATTGTTGATGGGAACTATATTTTTGACCCATCCAACTCCGAACGAAGTTACTGTGGAGGAATTGAAAATTCACTTCTTCGCGTCAAGAACCACGAGCGTCCGCAATTTTCTGCGGAACTTCTCAATGAGACCCTCCTCATCGATTTCATCCCTGGTTCACAAGGTGGGTTGCCAGATGGAACTCCATCTGCCATAACTGGAGCTGATTGGGATTCAGTATTGTTACAATGGACCTACGATGTATCGCATCTTTCAGATGGAAAACATACGATTCATCTACAAGGTTCTGATGTTAATGGAAACCAAGCGTATGATCTGCTTGTACCGTTCTGGGTTGGTGCAGGTTCTTCTTTTGAGTGGAATGATGCCTTGATCTACATGGTTATGACCGATCGATTTGTTAATGGTAATACTTCCAATGATGGAACTACAACGTTGGCTGCTAATGGAGCGGATTGGCAAGGTGGTGACTTCGCTGGAGTTACAAACATGATTGAATCTGGTTATTTCTCTGAGTTAGGTGTAAATGCTCTATGGCTTTCTCCTTTCAATACCGCAGCAACTGGAACTGGAAAAGCATCTGATGGTGTACATGATGTCTCTGCCTTTCACGGATATTGGCCAATTGAAGCACGAGGTATTGAACCGCGTCTTGGCACCGATACAGAACTCAAACATTTGGTTGAGATGGCTCACGAATCAGGGATTCGTGTCATGATGGATTTCGTTGTCAATCATGTTCATGAAGATCACAGTTACGTTCAAGACCATCCTGAATGGTTCAACGCCGGATGCCAATGTGGAACTGCGAACTGCGATTGGACTGAGCACCGACTTGATTGCCAATTTACATCATACATGCCAGATGTCAATTGGAAAGACCGAAATGCATCTGAGCAATTTATTTCAGATGCTCTGTGGTGGATTGAAACATTTGATGTGGATGGAGCCCGAGTTGATGCTGTAAAGCATGTTGAAGACCTTGCTACTCGGAACCTTGTTGCTCAAATTAATCAACGATTTGAGACGGTCGGAACGGACTATTATCTCAAAGGTGAAACTGCCATGGGCTGGTCAGGACATTCGCTTGAAGCCAATCAAGAACAATATGGGGCGATTAATTCCTATATGGGGGCTGAAGGACTCGATGGACAGGCAGATTTCGTACTCTATCACGCAGTGGTTGACAGTGTGTTTGTACAAGGGAGTGAAGATTATCAGCACCTTGATTATTGGACAAACAGAAGTCAAGACCAGTACACTCCCGGCTCAGTGATGGTGCCATATGTTGGCAGCCATGATGTTCCACGACTTGCAAGCCGTGCTGATGCCGGAACAAGCGACGCCTATCATCAATGGTCCGAGGATGGACTACCAGGTCAACCAGGTGATTCAGATGCGTACAATGTCTCACTCCAAGCCTATGGATGGCTGCTTACAACACCTGGGGCACCTTTGCTCTACTATGGAGATGAATACGGAGAATACGGAGGGGCTGATCCAGATAATCGACACATGTATCGCAATTCTTCAACGTGGTCAAGTCTTGAAAACAATCTCTTTGAAATGATACAGGACATTGGTCAATTACGATCTGAATCCATTGCTCTTCGGCGTGGTGTCTATTCCACTGTTCATGCAGAAGCTAATCGATTGGTGTACGCTATGACACATGATGACCAAACGATGAATGTCATTCTAAATCGAGGAGATGAATGGGATTGGGATGGATTTAGCCAGGACGATGATGTTCGATTCGGTGAGTCTGTTTATGAAAATTCGATTTTGAGAATACCAGCAAATTCAGTAACCATCATCGAAGTGAATTCCTCATTGAACGAAACCGTCAATGAAACAGAACCCATCCAGGGTTGTCTCGATGTTGTTGCATTGAACTATGATCCTCTTGCAACAGTTGATGACAATTCTTGTCAATATGAAGCAGATACGAATGGAAATCAATCGAACAATACGGATACGAACTCTTCAATCCCTGGTTGCTTAGATGAGACTGCGTTGAATTACAATCCAAATGCCACGTTGTCTGACAACTCATGTGAGTTTGAATCTGAAACGAATTCATCAACAACTGAAATTCCTGGCTGCTTGGATGTTGATGCATTGAATCATAATCCTGAAGCAACCACTGATGATGGCTCTTGTGATTTTGAACCGATTACACCAAGTGATGACGTTTCGACTGCTTCCAATTCCGATACGTTGTTTGAGTACATCAGAATCATACTGATTCTGTTCGTCATAGGTGCAATCGTTATCTATGTTCGAATAGGGAAATCAGGTTCTTAGTTGAATTTATTGTAAAAGTGAAGATAATCCTCAATCATTCTTTGTCCTGTAAATCCTGCAGATGAAGCAATACTTTCTCTCATCAGATTGACCCATGTTTCATCCTTGCGTTCCCAAGAGGGTAAGACATCGTTCTGCAGAGTGGAATAGATATTCGCTGCATCTCTCGGGTCATTGCGATCATCTTCGGCATTGCCGATAGCCCAACCATTAATTCCATGCTTACAGGCTTCAGGCCACCAACCGTCAAGAATTGAACAATTTGGAACACCGTTCATTGCAGCCTTCATTCCTGATGTGCCCGACGCCTCAAGGGGTCTGATTGGATTGTTTAACCAAATGTCGACACCGCTCGTCATTGCAAGTCCTGTAGCCATGTTGTAGTTCTCGAGGAATGCCACAGGTATTTCTTCTTCAACTGTCTTTGCAGAAGCAAAGATGTCTCGAATAAGTTGCTTTCCACCCTCATCTTTTGGATGTGCCTTTCCTGAGAATACGAATTGAATTTTACCTGCACCAATCTCTCGTAATTTCTCAAGGTCATGGAAGACGAGATTTGCACGTTTGTATGTTGCAAACCTTCGTGCGAATCCAATGGTGAGTCGATGCTCTTCAAATTCAACTCCAGTCTCTTCTTTGACAAGTTCTCGAAGGAGTTTACGATTTTCATTTCGGGCTTGCCTGAGCGCTTCGATTGGAATACTTCGAGCGTCATTTAATCGAGTTGGATTTGCTTTCCAGTCGGGAAGATGTTTATCGAAAAGTTGAGTCATTGTGCTTGATGTCCATGTTGGATGATGTACTCCATTGGTAATTGGCATGATCTTCTTTTCAGAAAACATGGTTTCAGCAACCCCGGCATTGAGTATTGAAACAGCATTGACTGAAGTGCTTAATGCAACTGCTAGATGTGACATTGAGCATCTGTTTCCACCTTCCGAATCACCTGCGTTTCGAACAAGATCTTGTGCATCATCCGGTAATTTATCTCCCATGATCTCCTTCACAAGTGACCATTCGAAGCGGTCGTGTCCCGCTGGAACGGGCGTGTGCGTTGTGAAGAGACTGTTTTGAGCAAGTTCTTCTCTTGACCAGTTTCGAGATAGAAGTTCGAGCATAGCAAATGTACAATGTCCTTCATTGAGATGAATTCCTTTGACCTCAATTTGAAGATGATCAAAGAGTTGTATTCCACCAACGCCAAGAAGGTATTCTTGACGTATTCGAGTATCATCATCTCCACCATACAATCGTTGCCCGATTTCTTGGTGATATTGTGAATTGTTTTCATGTGTTGTGTCGAGGAAGTAAACTGGGACCTTATGGCCTGTTTGCCCAATGATATTTGCACGCCATACACGGGCATAGATGGTCCGTTCATCAAGTGGAAGTTCAATGGTGATGCTTGTCTGTTCAAGGAATTCACTTGGGTCGAGTACAGGATATGTCTCTGATTGAACACCATCTGAATCAAGATGTTGTTTGCTGTATCCTTCTCTGTACAGTAGGGTCACGCCGATCAGAGGAATCTCCGCATCAGCAGCAGATTTGACATGGTCTCCTGCAAGAACTCCTAATCCCCCTGAATAGGTGTGTAATTCAGACCAAAGGCCTATTTCTGCTGTGAAATACCCTATTACGCTCATAGTCTTCCGTTATCAATAGGGATTATGAGATATGCGGAAGTGGAACTAGAGAATAATGTTACTCCAAGTGAATTTCCAATTCCAATTACCTTCAACAGTTCCTGGTGCATTCATACGACATGATGAATCGAGAGCGAGTATGTCTTGCATAGGGATTATAGCTAGTTCTGCATCTGTGGATTGGGCAAGGCGAAGCATCGTTTGCAATGGCTTTTCGTCATTAATTGCCAATTCAGAAAGGTTCGACTTGATTTTATCTGTTGCTTCATTGTACCAACCGATTGTCGTATCATTGTCATGTGTGCCAGTGTACACGACTTGATCAAAGGAAATATTTCGTGGGTGATGCGGGTTTGAATCCAACTCGCCTTCAAATCCGAATTGCAAGACTGCCATTCCGTGCAGGTTGTGTCTTTTCCGAAGGTCGATAACCTCTTGAGGAATTATGCCCAAATCTTCTGCTATGATTTGGTTCGAACCAGAGCAACACTCGAGTAACGCTTCGATGAGACTGTCTTTTGGACCATCTTGCCAAAATCCGTTTCTTGCATGTTCATCTTCTTGCGGTATTGCCCAACTGGAATGAAATCCTCTAAAATGATCGATCCGAACACTATCATAGAGTCGCAACATCCGTTGAATGCGTTGTTTCCACCACGTCCAATTCTCTTTTTCGTGAGCATTCCAGTCATACAACACAGTTCCCCATTTCTGACCATCTTCACTGAAATAATCTGGAGGGACTCCAGTTACGAAATCAGGATGTCCATGTTCATCGAGAAGAAATAATTCACGATGGGCCCATACATCTGCTGAATCGTGGGAAACAAAGATTGGGCAATCACCAATCAGTTGGATATTGTTTGAATGGGCATGGTCTTTCAGAGCGTTCCAATTTGCCTGAAACTGTTCTTGTTGCTTTACATACGGAGATGTTTGTTTCTTCCAATGGGATAATGCCTCAGGATGTCTGTCTCGTAATTCCACAGGCCATTCGTACCATGGCAAGCCGTTTTGTGATTCTTTTATCACGGAATAAAGAGCCCAATCCTCAAGCCAATATGTTTCTTCACTCAACTCAACATGTTTTTCCAGATGACTAAGTTCTGGCCATCCAGCGAATGCGGATGGAGATGCATAAGGCGAGCCAAACTGATCTGGAGGCGTTAGAGGGAGTATCTGCCACGCATCGAATCCTTTTGCTGACAACCAGTCGATAAATCGCAGGCCACTGGCCATATCCCCTGTTGGAAGCGAGGTGATGTGACATAGTACACCTCGACGACTGGACATATTTACAAATGAGCGACAAAGCCTTTCTATTTATCACTCCAGCGTTATCTCATGCGGGCTAAGGCAATTCTGCTCTGTGCGGTTTTTATTGCATCTTCTTTCTGTTCATTTGTCAACGCAGCGACTCCTGATGACATTACCATCGATGGGGATAATACGGACTGGTCGAGTGATACTTTGATGGAATATGATCTGAACGGAATCAACGTTCACATGACTTGGAATTCATCTAATCTCTTCATTGGATGGAACGGCACTGATTGGAAATCAACGTTCGAAGGAGCTGACTTATTTGTTTACTTCAATACGTCAGAAGGTGGTTCTGTACTGAGTAAGGAATGGGGTTTCTCTCATACGCTTCCATTCGAAGCAAACCATGGATTTGTTTTGGAAGATGATTCCTACTTCAGCCATATCGCTCATGATGGAAGTTCTTGGGTCGACCAACCAACCGTAGTGGACATCTTTGCTGGCTGGAGTGGCAATCAATTCACTGAATTCTCTTTACCCTGGACTGCACTTGGCTCACCAACGCAAGTGGATGTGATCATCTATGCGCAGTGGCAAGATGAAGGGAATGTATGGGCTTCGTTCCCGAGCGCAAATCCAGCATCGAATAACGGTGCTGAATCTTTTACTCACGCTTGGCGAATCGGTGATGTGAGTGAATCTTCAATTCCTCAAGACTTACCTGTGATTGAACCTGAATCAATCGGGAAAGTGGACGACGCGTTAAATCTAGCAATTGTGTTCCATCAACATCAACCCTATTACAAAAACAAACTGACAGGAATGTATGAGATGCCTTGGGTTCGAGTTCATGGTATGACTGAATACGTGGATTCTCCAGGTATCCTTGCTCAAACCGGAACAAAAGTTACCTACAATCTTGTTCCATCTTTTATTGAACAATTGGTTGACTATCACCGCAACGAAACGCTTGATGTCCATACGGATATTGCAAAGCGATCTTGGTCAGAGGGTGGATATCCCAACGCTACAGAATTAGAACTCCATACCATGCAATTCCAATCGTTTTGGAACAGTGGGTGGATTTACAATGTGACCCAGGAAGATGCGAAACTTGGCTGGCTTTATCCTTCTAGTGCCCGTTACAAGGAGATTTATGATGACACGCTCCACAATCTCAAACCAGCAACGATCATGGATGATGATTTACTTCCTCCTGCTGATTTCCTTGACTTGCAAGTCCTGTGGTATCTCTATCAGTTTTCACCAGACTATGTTTTAGGTGACTACAACCAAAGCCATCGTGATCAGGGTCTCATCGATTTATTCATGCAGAATGGTGGGTACGATTTAGATGATTTGACCTACGTTCTAGACGCTCAACACGCACACATGGGGAACATACTTCCGATGTACAGTGAGTTGGCCAACAGTGGTCAAGTTGAATTGACGACGACACCGTATTATCACCCAATTATGCCATTATTGATGATGGACGGGTGGACCATGGAAGACGGCATCAGAGTCAACAAAGAAGCATGGCCCGATGACGTTCAAAACCACTTGATTACTGGTATGAATCTCTTTGAGGAGGAACTCGGGTTCAGGCCAGTTGGTATGTGGCCAAGCGAACAAGCCGTCTCACCTGCAATGGTTGAACCAGTCAGTGATGTTGGTGTTGAATGGATGGTGACGGATGAAGAACTTCTGAAGCAATCAACTGATGTTAACGGAAATCCCATCAATGTGGAAACGGCATCGAATCTCGCAACACCTTGGACAGTTACTGGAACTGATGGTGGCGAAATATCCGTGATTTTCCGAGACCGAGTCATCTCCGACCGTATTGCTTTCCAATATGGAACCATGACTCCAGAAGCAGCCGTGTCTGACTTCATCGCATACATCGATAACATTCGTCAACAACTTCTCGATGAAGGCGAAGATCCT
>ERZ1046367.175-NODE-175-length-51202-cov-122.957124_pt1 | contig 51202 bp, 46 predicted proteins | sample MGYA00383091_ERZ1046367 | MGnify/ENA primary metagenome ERZ1046367 (study PRJEB29581, sample SAMEA5548361) | metagenome | biome: marine; feature: coastal; material: water | depth 50 m | study: Short-term variability in the microbial, nano- and picoplankton... | reverse complement strand
AAAGCTATGGAGTTAATCATGACAGCAGGAATGATAACCGCAGATAAAGCATTGGTCTCAGGGCTGGTAAATTATGTAAGCACATTAGAAGAACTAATGCCATTAGTAGAAAAACTAGCAGATAAAATAATGAGAAATTCTTCAGTTGCTATAAGTGCAGCCATTAGAGCAATTAACGCTAATTTTAAGGACGGTGTTAATGGCTATGATATTGAAATACATGAGTTCGGAAATTGTTTTGGAACTCAAGACTTTAAGGAGGGAACTTCTGCTTTCTTAGAAAAAAGAAAAGCTATATTTCCAGGTAAATAAAAAAGCGAGCCCCATGACAAGCTCGCTTTAAACAAATCAAAATTACGGTCGCTTTTAAAGAGAAATTTTTCTAGTATAAATACGATCGTTTACTTTTGTAACTATTTTATAGTCACCTTTTTTATTTTTATGGAGTGTGTAAATTTTTTGAATTAGTTTTTCTCCTTCAATAATATCTGATAGAATTACTTCATCTTCATAATAGATGTCAACTTTCATTGGATAAGCCTCAAAATTTAGTTTAGAAATTAAGATTTTGTTTTTGTTAGACCTTATTACCGGTTTAAAAACTGTTTTTTCAGCTTTGGGATGAAAAATTGCTTTACCAGATATTACTGTAAATGGCTTTATTTCAATTTGAAAATCTTTATTTATTTCCAATGTATAATACCCGTTTTTTAAATAGCTAAAATCAATATCTTGAATATTGTTACTTTCAATATTCACTGGTTTTTCATAAATAATTTTTCCAGTAGTATTTTTTATAAAAATTAACGGGGTTTTTCTATTCATGTTTCCAAAGTTGTTTCCAACAACAGAACTAGTTAGCATTCCAAATAGTAACGCTACTAATAAATTTTTTGTAATAACTTTTTTCATAATTAAATATTTTAATAATAATAACATTGCAAAATTGCGTATGTTTTCCCTGTTGGAAAACAACAATATTGGTATATTTATATTCAAAATTATCTTATTATAGGGTATTTACTTTTCAATAAGTTAAAATAGAATAGTTTTTAGATAATTTTGTTCATATAATTATGTGTCTCGAATCTTAATTTTGTAGTAGATGAATAAAAAGAAACCCATATTAGAAAAAGTAGATCCAGGCTTTGGAAGTTCGTTACTAGTTAAAAAGCATACTGAGTTTTTAAAAACACATAAAGCTTCTTGGCATTTTCATCCAGAATTAGAATTGGTTTATGTAAATAAAGGACAAGGAAAGAGACATATAGGAAATCACTTGTCATATTTTAATAATAGTCAACTGCTTCTTATTGGTCCAAACCTTCCTCACAACGGTTTTACAGATCGTCTTACTACTAATGGTTTTGAGACACTTATTCAGTTCAAGGAAGATTTTTTAGGTGAAGACTTTTTTCAAATCCCAGAAATGAAAAAAATTAAGGAATTATTTGAGCGCTCTAAAAAAGGGATTCTTTTTGGTGTAGAAACCAAAAATAAAATAGGCTTTAAAATTGAAAAACTTGTAGAGAAAAAAGGGTTTAAAAAACTATTAGTTTTTTTAGAAATTTTAAATATACTTTCCAAAACAGAGGATTATACAATTTTAAATGTTGATGGTTACGTAGTAGAGACAGAATTACAAGACAGTGCAAAACTAGACACCATTTATAAATACATTAATACTAATTTTAAAGAACATATTAGTTTGCATGAAATTGCTAACATAGCAACAATGACTATTCCAGCTTTTTGTAGATATTTTAAAAAAGCAACAGGAAAAACATTTACGAAACTTGTGAACGAATACAGAGTGGTTCATGCTACAAAATTATTATCTGAAAGCAATATGAGTATCACAGATATTTGTTATGAATGTGGATTTAATAACTTTTCACACTTTAATAAGTTATTCAAAGAAATAACTGGTAAAAATGCTTCTTCATACAGAAAAGAGATGAAAGGTCTAATTCAATAATACGAAAAAGAGATGAACGATAAAATTGAAAAAGCAATTGACTATTATACTATAAAAAGTAAAGAAATTATAGCACATATAAATTCTAGTAATAAGTTAACTGCTGAAGAGATTATCCAAAGTGCTGAGGAGCTTGCTATCCTAGAATATAAATTAACTGCTTTAGAGGTTGCAAAAGTAAGTTAGTAAAGTAAATTATTTATTTTAAGCCATCCCATTCATCAAAAAACTGTTGAAGAAATTCATTCATAAAAGAATGTCTTCTTTGAGCTATAATTAGGCCTGTTTTTGTGTTCATCTTGTCTTTTAATAAGAGTAATTTTTCATAAAAATGATTGATAGTTGGCGCTTTTGATTTTTTATATTCTTCTTTTGTCATTTTTAAATTTGGCTCAATTTCTGGATCATATAATGTCCTATTTTTAAATCCACCATAATTAAAACATCTTGCAATTCCAATAGCACCAATAGCATCCAATCTATCTGCATCTTGAATCACATTTAGCTCAGGAGAGCTAAAACTTCTGTTATGGTCTAAAGAAGATTTATAGGAAATAAATAATATAATGTTTTCTACATGAGAAATAACTGTTTCTTCTACTTGCTGGCTTTCTAAAAAATCTCTTGCTTTTTTTGGCCCAATAGACTCATCTCCATCATAAAATTTTGCATCAGCAATGTCATGCAATAAGGCTCCTAATTGAACAACAAAAAGATCAACTTTTTCATTTTTTGCTATAAGCAAAGCATTTTTATAAACTCTATTAATATGAAACCAATCATGACCACCCTCTGATCCTTCAAGAGTTTTTTTAACAAAACGGATGGTGTTTTGAATAACTTTTTTCTTATTCATAGTCATAAAAATAAAAAATCCACTTCTATTCGAAGTGGATTGAGTTGTATTTCTTTTAAAATTCTGCGAATAAAGAGCAGTTGTTTTTAACAAAACTCGTTGTAGGCAGAAACTAAGTTTTCAGCAATCATTTGAGCAGATCTTCCTTCAATATGATGACGTTCTAACATGTGAACTAATTCTCCGTCTTTGAATAAGGCAACTGCCGGGGAAGATGGAGGAAAAGGAATCATATGTTCTCTTGCTTTTTGTGTAGACTCTTTGTCAACACCTGCAAAAACAGTTGTTAGATTATCAGGCTTTTTGTCAAATTGTAATGAAGCAACTGTTCCTGGTCTCGCTGTTCCTGCAGCACAACCACAAACAGAATTTACCATTACCAAAGTAGTTCCTTTTTTTGAAATTGCAGCATCTACATCATCTGCAGAATATAAAGCTGAAAAACCGTTATTTGTTAACTCTTCACGCATCGGTTTTACTAATTCTTCTGGGTACATAATTTTTTTAAATTTAGACTACAAATATAAGGAATATAACACAATCAAAATAGTATATTTGAAGTTCAAAAATTGATAAAAAATGAGTAATTTTTCTAAATGGCTTGGTGCTGGAATTGGATTTACTTTTGCAGGACCTATAGGAGCAATCATGGGGTTTGCAGCTGCTACTGTATTTGATAAATTCACCAAAGAAGATTTTGTAAAAGAGCAACGAGAGTTCCAAAATAAATCTCATAGACAAAAAGCACAAACGCTTAGTGGTGATTTTGAAATTAGTCTATTAATATTAGCTTCTATTGTTATTAAATCTGACGGTAAAGTTGATAGCAGAGAATTAAACTTCGTAAGAAATCAATTTGTTGGGATGTATGGCAAAGAAAGAGCAAATAAGGCTTTTCAATTATTTAAAGGAGTAATGAAAAAGCAAGTTTCTGCAAGGCAGGTTTGTATTCAGATTCGTCAACACATGCCGCATTCTTCTAGACTTCAACTAATACACTTTTTATTTGGAATTGCTCAAGCAGATGAATATGTTTCTGAGATAGAGGTTGATGAAATAAGAAAGATTGCAGGATATTTGTATATCAATCAATATGATTTTGAATCAATCAAAGCGATGTTTTATAAATCAACAGATAGTGCTTATAAAATTTTAGAGATTGAGACCTCAGCATCTGATTCAGAATTAAAAAAAGCGTACAGAAAAATGGTTAAAAAGTACCATCCAGATAAATTAACTGGCCTAGGAGATGAGCATTTACAGGGAGCTAAAGAAAAGTTTCAAAATATCCAAGCTGCCTACGAAACAATCAAAAAAGAAAGAGGGCTCAGTTAAACTTATTAATTAGCAAAAGAGATTTTTTGAATCATTTGCCCTCAATTAACAGGGCTATTCAAGAATTCTTTTCATAAACAATCTAACGGAATTACAGGAAAATATGTATTTTCGCAATCTTAATAGAATTTGTGACTTATGAGTGCAAAGTTTCCTGAATATAAAGGACTTAACTTACCGAATGTAGCAAAAGAAATGCTAGAATATTGGGCAGAAAACAGCATCTTTGAAAAAAGTGTGACTACCCGAGAAGGAAATAAACCATTTGTGTTTTTTGAGGGGCCTCCATCAGCTAACGGTTTGCCTGGAGTTCATCACGTATTAGCAAGAGCTATTAAAGATATCTTTCCGCGTTATAAAACTATGAAAGGTTTTCAAGTTAAAAGAAAAGCAGGATGGGACACGCACGGATTACCTATAGAACTTGGTGTTGAAAAAGAACTAGGAATCACAAAAGAAGATATTGGAAAAACGATTACTGTAGAAGAGTATAATGCTGCTTGTAGAACAGCGGTAATGCGTTACACAGATATCTGGAATGACCTTACCCAGAAAATGGGTTACTGGGTAAATATGGATGATCCATATATTACCTATGAACCCAAATATATGGAAAGTGTATGGTGGTTATTAAAACAGATTTACGAGAAAAATTTGATGTATAAGGGGTATACTATTCAGCCTTATTCACCAAAAGCAGGAACCGGATTAAGTTCTCATGAGTTAAATCAACCAGGTACTTACCAAGATGTCACTGATACTACTGTAGTTGCTCAATTCAAAGCAATTAAAGATTCGCTTCCCGGGTTTTTACAAAATGAAGGGGATATTTACTTTTTAGCTTGGACAACTACTCCTTGGACATTGCCAAGTAATACCGCATTAACTGTAGGAGCAAAGATTGATTATGTTTTAGTTGATACATTTAATCAATATACATTTGAACCAACAAAAGTAATATTAGCGAAGAATTTAGTTGGAAAGCAATTTGGAGGCAAAAAAAACATACAAGTTGAGGACGTAGATAAATTAAATGAATATAATTCTGGAGATAAGAAAATTCCTTTTCATGTTGTTAAAGAATTTAAGGGAAAAGACTTATTGGAAATCCGTTATGAGCAATTGTTGGATTATGTGTTACCACATAACAACCCTCAAGATGCTTTTAGAGTGATTGCTGGAGATTTTGTAACCACAGAGGATGGAACAGGAATCGTACATACATCTCCTACTTTTGGAGCAGATGACGCCCTAGTTGCAAAGCAGGCTTCACCAGAAATTCCTCCAATGTTAATTAAGGATGAGAACGATAACTTGGTTCCGTTGGTAGATTTACAAGGAAAATTTGTGAAAGAATTGGGTGAGTTTGGAGGCAAGTATGTAAAAAACGAATATTATAAAGAAGGCGAAGCACCAGAAAAATCAATAGACGTAGAACTTGCTATTAAATTAAAAGAAGAAAATAAAGCCTTTAAGGTAGAAAAATATAAGCACAGTTACCCTAACTGCTGGAGAACAGATAAGCCAATTTTATACTATCCATTAGATTCTTGGTTTATTAAAGTTACAGATGTTAAAGAACGAATGCATGAGTTGAATAAAACCATTAACTGGAAGCCAGCATCAACAGGTGAGGGTCGTTTTGGAAATTGGTTGGCTAATGCAAATGACTGGAATTTATCTCGTTCTCGTTACTGGGGGATTCCGTTACCTATCTGGAGAACAGAAGATAAGAAAGAGGAAATATGTATTGGTTCTGTTGCCGAATTGAAGCAAGAAATTCAGAAGTCTATAGAAGCAGGAATACTTGCAGAAGATATTTTTGCCGACTTTGAAGTTGGTAATATGACCGATGAAAATTATGCTACGTTAGATCTTCATAAGAATATTGTTGATCAAATTGTATTGGTTTCACCTTCCGGAAAACCAATGGAGCGGGAAAGTGATTTGATAGACGTTTGGTTTGATTCAGGATCAATGCCATATGCACAATGGCATTACCCTTTTGAGAATAAAGAATTAATAGACAACAATACATCATATCCAGCAGATTTTATAGCAGAAGGTGTAGATCAGACTCGCGGTTGGTTTTACACATTACATGCCATTGGAACGATGGTTTTTGATTCTGTAGCCTATAAAAATGTAGTCTCTAATGGATTGGTTTTAGATAAAAATGGGCAAAAAATGTCAAAGCGTCTTGGGAACGCAGCAGATCCCTTTGAGGTGTTAAGTACCTATGGAGCTGATGCCACTCGTTGGTACATGATATCAAATGCTAACCCATGGGATAACTTAAAATTTGACAAGGACGGTATTGAAGAAGTGAAGCGTAAGTTTTTTGGAACGCTTTACAATACGTATTCGTTTTTTAGTTTATACACAAATATTGATGGTTTTTCATATGCTGAAGAAGATATTCCTTTACACGAAAGGCCAGAATTAGATCGTTGGATTTTATCAGAACTTCACACGTTAATAAAAAAAGTAGATAAGTTCTATGAAGAATATGAACCAACAAAAGCTGCCCGAGCTATCTCAGATTTTACTCAGGATTATTTGAGTAATTGGTATGTTAGATTAAGCAGAAGAAGATTCTGGAAAGGAGATTACCAACAAGACAAGATTTCTGCTTATCAAACTTTGTATACCTGTATGCTTACAATTGCAAAAATAGGTGCCCCAATAGCTCCATTTTTTATGGATAAATTATATTTAGATTTAAATGCTGTTTCTCAAAAAGAAAACTTTGAAAGCATTCACTTAGCTGATTTTCCTCTATTTGAAGAATCTTACATAGACAAATCACTGGAGCGTAAAATGGAAGATGCACAAACTATTTCTTCTCTTGTATTGTCTCTACGTGCAAAAGAAAAAATAAAAGTTCGCCAGCCTTTACAGAAAATAATGATTCCTGTAGAAAATGAAGAACAAAAGTCATCAATTTTAGCCGTAGCAAATTTAATAAAACACGAGGTTAATATTAAAGAGATTGAATTACTAGAAGATGCTTCAGATATTTTAGTAAAACAGATTAAACCGAATTTTAAAACTTTAGGTCCAAAATTTGGAAGAGAGATGAAGTCAATTGCAAATGCAATTCGAAATTTTTCTAAGGAAGAAATTTCGAAGATTGAACTTGAAGGGAAAATACCTATTGAACTTGATGGAAAAATGATTAACTTGGAACTTTCAGATGTTGAAATTTCATCTAAAGATATTGAGGGATGGTTAGTTGCAAATGAAGGAAGTATAACCGTAGCTTTAGATGTCACAATTTCTGAAGACTTGAGAAGAGAAGGAGTTGCTAGAGAGTTAATTAATAGAATTCAAAATGCTCGAAAAGATAGAGGTTTAGAGGTAACTGATAGAATTAAATTAACAATCTTAAAGTTTGGAGATTTACAAGAGTCTATTGACAATAATAAGGAGTATATTATGAGTGAAACACTAACTGAAGAATTAGTTTTTGTTGATCAATTAATAGATGGTTTAGATATTGAATTTGATACCATCAAAAGTAAAATATTAATTAATAAAATGTAAGAATCATGCCAGATACAACAACAAAATATTCTGATGAAGATCTACAAGAGTTTAAAGAAATAATTCTAAAAAAAATAGAAAGAGCAGAAGAAGATTTAGCTTTATTACAAAGCTCTTATAAAAATGGATTAAATAACGGGACAGATGATACCTCTCCCCAATTTAAATCTTTTGAGGAAGGTTCTGAAACAATGAGTAAGGAGGCTAATGTTCAGTTGGCTATTCGTCAAGAAAAATTTATAAGAGATTTAAATAATGCACTCATAAGGATAGAAAACAAAACTTATGGAGTCTGTAGAGTTACAGGAAAGCTCATTCAAAAAGAACGATTAAAATTAGTTCCTCACGCTACTTTAAGTATAGAGGCTAAAAGAAGACAGTAAATTAAATTTACCGATTTCGGCAGGTTTTAGGGTTACTCAACTTAAACATCTAGGGTTAATTTTATTCTGGGAGGAGTTTCTGAACTCTGTGAATAATTAATAAAACAAAAAAAATATTCTTACAACAATATCAGTAAATGTCTAAAAAAAATATTGCTTTATTAACTATAATTTTAGCTATTTTAATAGATCAAATTGTAAAAATCTACATTAAAACAAATTTTGTTTTAGGAGAGGAAATTAAAGTTTTTGATTGGTTTAGAATTCATTTTGTTGAAAATAACGGAATGGCAATGGGTTTTGAATTTGGTGGAAAGGCAGGAAAGCTTTTCTTAACAATATTTAGAATAGTAGCTGTTACTTTCATTATCTATTGGCTTTCTCAACAAATAAAAAAAGGAACACATAATGCAGTTATTTTTGCAATTGCTCTAATTTTTTCTGGAGCAGTAGGGAACATCATAGATTCAATTTTTTATGGAGTTATTTTTAACACGCCAGCACACAATACAGCCACCTTATTTGCCGAAAAACCTTATGGAGAACTCTTTTATGGGAAAGTTGTTGATATGTTTTACTTTCCTATTTGGGAAGGGGTTTTGCCAGAATGGATTCCATTTGTAGGAGGTGATTTTTTTAGGTTTTTTAATTATATATTTAATCCTGCAGACTCGTATATAACAATAGGCGTAATATTACTGTTTTTTTACAGTAAAACTGCTTTCCCAAAGGAAAATTTAGCACCAGAAAAATAGTTATTTACATGATAATTAAACATGATTAGTTATTGTAAATGCCGTTAATTTTTTTCACTTCATAAAGAAAAAATAAAAACAGTATTTTCGTTTTATGTCTACTTCTTTAGAAATTCAACTCAAAACGTTACCAGATTCTCCTGGAGTTTATCAATATTATGATAAACAAGACAATATTTTATATGTTGGAAAAGCCAAGAATCTAAAAAAGCGAGTAGGATCTTATTTTACAAAAAGTCATGAAAATGCTAAAACAAGAATTTTAGTACAAAAGATAGTTAGTATTAAGCATATTGTTGTTACTACTGAGACAGATGCATTATTGTTAGAAAACAATTTAATTAAAAAGTATCAGCCAAGATATAACATCATGTTAAAAGATGATAAAACATATCCTTGGATCTGTATTAAGAAAGAGCGATTTCCAAGAATTTTTATGACTCGAAGAGTTATAAAAGACGGTTCTGAGTATTATGGCCCTTATACAAATGTTAGAACAGTTAAAGTTTTATTAGATCTTATAAGAGAATTATATCCGTTAAGAACCTGCAAATATGACTTATCAAGAGAAAAAATAGCTGAAAAAAAATACAAGGTTTGTTTAGAATATCATCTAGGGAATTGTAGTGGTCCTTGTGAAGATTTTCAGAATGAAGATAGCTATAATGATACTATTAAAGCAATTAGAAATATTGTTAAAGGGAATTTTAAGGAAAGTTTAAATAAATTTCATGAAATCATGAAGGCTTTTGCAGATAAAATGGAATTTGAAGAAGCCCAAAAAATAAAAGAAAAATTAGATTTATTATCCAATTATCAATCAAAATCTACCATAGTAAGCCCATCTATAAATAATGTAGATGTATTTTCAATTATTAGTGATGAAAGTTATGGGTATGTAAATTTTTTTAAAATTGCCAACGGATCTATTATTCAGTCCCACACTACAGAGATTAAAAAAAAGCTGGATGAAACAGATAAGAGAATTTTAGAGATGGCTGTTGTAGAAATAAGACAACGATTTAATTCTATTTCAAAAGAAGTATATGTTCCTTTTGAAATAGATTTAGGAGATGAGATTAAGGTGACAGTACCAAAATTAGGTGATAAAAAAAGAATTGTAGAGCTTTCTGAACGCAATGCAAAGTATTACAGGCAAGAACAATTTAAACAAATTAAAATTTCAGATCCAGATAGGCATGTCAAAAGAATTATGACTCAAATGCAAAAAGATTTGCGATTATCTGAAGAGCCAAGACATATAGAATGTTTTGATAACTCAAATATTCAAGGAACTAACCCAGTAGCGGCTTGTGTTGTTTTTAAAGAGGGAAAACCCTCTAAAAAAGAATATCGCCATTATAACATAAAAACTGTTGAGGGACCCGATGATTTTGCGTCTATGGAGGAGGTTGTTTTTAGACGCTATAAGCGACTTTTATCTGAAAACCTACCACTACCTCAGTTAATTGTTATTGATGGAGGGAAGGGGCAATTATCGTCCGCATTAAAAAGTTTAGACCTACTAGACTTAAGAGGTAAAATAGCTATTATTGGAATTGCGAAAAGATTGGAAGAAATTTATTATCCAGGAGATCCCATTCCAATGTATTTAGATAAAAGATCTGAAACACTAAAAATTGTACAATTTTTAAGAAATGAAGCACACAGATTTGGCATTACGTTACATAGAAACAAAAGAAGTAAGAGTGCTATTCAGTCAGAATTAGAGCAAATCCCAAACATAGGGAAGCAAACCATTACCACTTTATTGAGAAAATTTAAATCAGCTAAAAGAGTAAAGATGGCCACAATTGAAGAGCTTAAAGAGCTTCTAGGTGACAGTAGAGCAAAAAAAATATTTAATTATTTTAATCAATAATAGTTTTCAAACTAACATTTTAAAAAATAAAAAACCCACATTGATTCAATGTGGGTTTTTTTGATATATATAAGTGCCTTATTTGCGAATAATTTTGAATTTGTATTGCAAATACTTGTAAGCATCTCTAGGTATAATAGTTATCCACTTTTTGTGTTTTAAATACCATCGGAAACGAATCGATGATATTCCTTTAGTTAAATAAGAGGCAATAAAAGGATGTACGTTCAACACCACGTTTTTATTTTTTGGATTTGAAATAACACGTTCCAAATCTGCTTCAATCTTATCCAACAAAACAATAGGAGCTTCTACCTCTCCATTGCTATTAGGGTTGGGTTCAGTTGTTTTAATACTAAGTTCAGGCCGAACTCTTTGCCTTGTAATTTGAATTAATCCAAATTTACTTGGCGGTAAAATTTTATGCTTTGTTCTATCCAAAGACATTTGTTCTTTCAAATGTTGAAATAATTTATTTCTGTTTTCAGAACGGTGCATGTCAATGAAGTCAACAACTATAATTCCTCCCATATCTCTTAATTGCAATTGTCTTGCAATTTCTGTGGCAGCAATTAAATTAACTTCTAGTGCAGTTTCTTCTTGAGAACCAGCTTTGTTTGAACGGTTACCACTGTTTACATCTATCACATGCAATGCCTCGGTGTGTTCAATCACTAAATAAGCTCCTCTACTCATAGAAACAGTTTTACCAAATGATGTTTTTATTTGGCGTTCTATTCCGTATTTTTCAAAAATAGGAGTTGCTGATTTGTGAAGTTTTACAATCTTTTCCTTTTCAGGATAGATTTCTTGAAGATACTCTTTGATTTCTAACTTTAGAGTTTCATCATTTGTTACTATGTTCGTAAAAGAGTCATTCATTAAATCTCTTAAAATAGAAGAAGCTCTATTTAATTCGCTTAATACTTTTGTTGGCGTATTTGTGTTAGCAATTCGCTTGCACATAGTTTTCCAACGATCTAATGAATTTTGTAAATCTTTATCGAGTTCTGCTACTTTTTTTCCTTCAGCAACAGTTCTTAAAATAACACCAAAACCTTTTGGTTTAATGCTTTTTACTAATCTTTTTAAACGTTCTTTTTCTTTTGAGTCTTCAATTTTTTGAGAAACAGAAATTCTGTCAGAAAAAGGAACTAATACCAAAAATCTACCGGCAATAGATAGCTCTGAGCTAAGTCTAGGACCTTTGGTAGAAATAGGTTCTTTTACAATTTGTACTAATAAATTTTGACCTGATTTTAGTACATCGTTAATACTTCCGTCTTTATGAATGTCTTTTTCATATCGGAAGTTTTTTAAAGTGAATTCTTTATACTTACCTGTGCTTACTTTCTTAATAAAATTAGTTAAAGATTTTACTTTGGCTCCTAAATCATGATAGTGTAAAAAACCATCTTTTGGGTATCCAACATTAACAAAAGAGGCATTTAGCCCAGTTAATACTTTTCCAATTTTGGCTAGAAATATATCGCCAACAGAAAATTTATTATCAGTTGTTTCTTTATTTAATTCTATAAGTTTTCCATCTTTTAATAAGGCAAAATCAATATCAGATGAATTTGAACGAATTATTAATTCTGTTTTCATACTGAAATAGTTTTATACTAAATGTCGTTAAATGACAAATAATGGATTAATTTTTAAACAGGTATTTTTTATTTTAATACCAAACGAGGCTTCTGCTTTATGCAAAATAATTACCTCTATTTCAATGAACGTATGGTGCTAAAAGAGCAGTTAAGAAAAAGTAAGATTAATTCTTACTTTTTCTTGTGTCTGTTTGCTCTAGCTCTTTTCTTGCGTTTGTGTGTTGAGATCTTAGATCTCTTTCTTTTTTTACCACTTGGCATAATTGTCTAATTTTTATAAATCTTTCGATTTAGATTTGTATAATTACTTTACTTCTACCTTGCTTTTTACTCCTTCAGTAAAGGTTTTAGCTGGTTTAAAAGCTGGAATATTGTGAGCTGGAATTTTGATGGTAGTGTTTTTTGATATATTTCTTCCCGTTTTTTCGGCTCTAGTTTTTATAATAAAGCTACCAAAACCTCTCAAATAAACATTTTCTCCTTGTTCAAGTGATCCTTTTACCTCTGTCATAAATGCTTCTACGGTTGCTAAAACATCTGCTTTTTCAATTCCTGATTTGTCCGAGATTTTCGATACAATATCTGCTTTCGTCATGTTGCTATAATTTATATTTTTTCCAAAAAATTTGCTGGCAAATATATGATAATTAATCTATTCACTAAAAATAAACAGATAAAAATATCTCAATTTTAAGACGTAATATTGTATCTGTAAAGATTTTTAATGATTTTTTCTAACACATTAATATACTGGTATTTACAGATTAAAAGAGATTTGCCTTGGCGTAAAACCAAAGACCCTTATTTGGTTTGGTTATCTGAAATCATGTTACAACAAACTAGAGTGTCTCAAGGAATGAGTTATTTCTTAGCCTTTTCCGAGGAATTTCCTGCAATAGAGGACCTAGCTAATGCAAAAGAAAGTAAAGTTTTGAAAATGTGGCAAGGACTTGGATACTATTCAAGAGCAAGAAACCTTCATTTTACAGCAAAATATATTGCAGAAGAGTTAGATGGTCAATTTCCAAATACCTATAAAGAACTAATAAAATTAAAAGGGATTGGAGATTATACTGCTTCGGCTATTTCCTCAATCTGTTTTAATGAACCCGAGGCTGTAGTTGACGGAAACGTATATAGAGTATTAGCAAGAGTTTTTAATATTAAAACACCTATTAACACCTCACAAGGAGTTAAAAAATTCAAAATATTAGCTCAATCTTTACTAGATACAAGTCAGCCAGGGGTATATAATCAAGCCATTATGGATTTTGGTGCTTTGCAATGCAAACCTCAAAATCCAGATTGCCGTCACTGCCCTATTAATTCGAGTTGTGAAGCCTATGCTAATAATCTTGTAAAAGAGTTGCCTGTGAAGGAAAAGAAATTAAAAATTAAAACAAAATACTTTAATTATATAGTTATAGTTACCCCTAATAATAAAACAATCTTCGAAGAACGAATAGGAAAAGGAATTTGGGAAGGTCTTTATCAATTCCCACTAATAGAAACTAATAAAGAAGTTCAATTAGATGAACTCATTAATTTATCTGATTTTAAAACACTTGTTTCAGAAAATTCAGAAATAAAACTATTTAATACAAAAACAATAATTCACAAATTATCACATCAACACTTACATACGAACTTCTGGATCATTAAATCTAATGATCATCAAGATGCATTAGTTAGCTGGCAAGAAATAGAAACATTTCCAGTTTCTATTTTGATTGCAAATTTCTTGAAAGAATTCACACCAAAATTGAATAATTTTTTTTAGTACATTTGATATAACAATCAATAAAGTTTATGTCTGGAACAATCAATAAAGTAATATTAATAGGCCATCTTGGAGATGAGGTTAAAATGAACTATTTTGAAGGGGGAAATTCTCTCGGACGTTTTCCAATTGCAACAAATGAAACGTATACAAACAAACAAACAGGAGAGAAGGTAACTAATACAGAATGGCATACCTTGGTTGTTAGAAATAAATTAGCTGAAATCTGTGAGAAATATTTATCTAAAGGAGATAAGGTTTACTGCGAAGGTCGTATAAAAACTCGTCAATGGGAGCAAGAAGGTCAAAAAAGATATACTACAGAAATTCATGTAGCTAATATGACATTTTTATCTACTAAAAAAGAGACTGGGGCACCAGCCTCAGATAATAATGGAAATCCTTCATCAACAGCTCAGCATTCCCAACCCAAAGCGGATGACGATGATTTGCCATTTTAAGTCTAACTAAACTCTAACATTTGGATTCTGATCCCATACTTTTTTTAAATTATTTTGCTCAGATTGATAATATGTTTGTAGTGGCAATTATCATTTTATTACTATTACTTTTAGCCTCTGCTCTTATATCCGGTACAGAAGTAGCTTTCTTTTCTTTGTCTAAAACAGATATAATTAATATTTCAGAGGAAACAAAGGACCACAACCCTGTTGTAGAACTGTTACAAAAACCAAGAAAATTATTAGCAACAATACTCATCACAAATAACTTTTTAAATATTCTTATTGTTTTAATTTTTGCTTCTTTAGGAGAAGCTTTTTTTAAAAACCAGGACTTAACGCTAAAACTTCTTGATTTTCACATACCATCCAATATTGTAAAGTTTTCTGTTGAGGTAGTTTTAGTAACTTTTCTTATTCTTCTTTTTGGAGAAGTATTGCCAAAGGTATATGCATCCAGAAGAGCGTTGCAATTTTGTAACCTAATGAGTAGGCCGTTGCAATTCCTAAATCTTATTCTAACGCCTTTAAGTTATCCGCTTATTAACCTTACTAAGGTTGTTGAAAAAAGACTTGGAAGTAAAAACTCTAACTTTTCAGTGGAAATTTTATCAAAGGCATTAGAACTTACTTCTGAAGGTGCAACCACCAAAGAAGAACAAAAAATATTGGAAGGTATTGTAAGTTTTGGAGCAACCGAAACGGTGCAAATAATGAAACCTAGAATAGATATTTTTGCTTTGTCTGAAACAGAAACTTATGAAGAAGTTCTAACCAAAATATTAAAGCATGGGTATTCTAGAAACCCTGTATATAAAGATTCAATTGATGATATTATTGGGATTTTATATTCCAAAGATTTATTAGGTCATTTAAATAAGAAAAATTTTAAGTGGCAGCAATTATTAAGGGAGCCATTTTTTATTCCAGAAAATAAAAAATTAGACGATCTATTGAGTGAATTTAGAGAAAGGAAAAATCATTTAGCCATTGTTGTCGATGAGTATGGAGGTACAAGTGGTTTAGTTACTCTAGAGGATGTTATAGAAGAAATTGTAGGAGAAATTAATGATGAATTTGATACAGATGACCTTTCATATTCTAAGATTGATGCCGATAATTATATTTTTGACGGTAAAATCACCATTAAAGATTTTTGTAAAGTATTAGAAGATACAAGTGAAGAAAAGTTTGAAGAATATAAAGGAGAATCGGAAACAATAGCAGGATTCATACTTGAAATTTCTGGGAAATTTCCCAAAATAGGAGAAAAGATAACCTTTGATATATATACTTTTACCATAGAAGCTATTGACAGAAAACGTATTAAGCAATTAAAAGTAACAAGACAACATGTTTAGACTATTTTTAGGTATTATTATTTTACTTTTATTTATCTCTTGTTCAGAGGAAAATTTACCTAAGCCAAAAGCATTTTTAAAACTAGAATATGGGGAGAAAGTTTACGAGAAATTAACTATATCTAGACCCTATTCTTTCGAGGTGTCAAATAAGATTATTTTAAAAGATATACCAAAAAAATGGTTAAAAATAGAGTATCCATCGTTAAAAGCTACCATAGATATTACTTACAGGAAAGTTGACAATAATTTAAGGGAGTTATTAATAGAGTCAGAAAAACTTGTTTTTAAGCATACATCAAAAGCCGAGCAAATTACCTCGAATGACTATTTGAACGATCAGAAAAAAGTGTATGCAACTCTGCATAACATAACAGGGAACGCTGCATCTCAGCTTCAATTTCATATTACAGACAGCATTAATCATTTTATTAAAGGAGCGCTCTATTTTAAGATAAAGCCTAATTATGATTCTGTTTTACCAGCTGTAGCTTACATCAAAAAAGACATTCTTCATTTAATAGAGACTTTTAATTGGGAAGAGTAGGTATATCTACCTGTTTTTAAAAACAAGTATTTTTACGTATTCTGAATTTTTAAAAACAAATTAAATTAGCAACATGAAACTTTTTTAAAGTCTTCATTGAAAAAAGTTTGTATGAAAAAGGTTAGTTAATAACAGAGTACATGTTTTATAACGTGTACTCTTTTTTTATTGCAATAACTTTCTTCTACTCTGCATCCATAAATAAAACTGAACACCAAATAACAAAGCACCAGAAAGTAAGTGAATAGCTTGTGTTCCCAACGGAAATTCTGCATAGTACATTAAAATTCCAGTAATGGTTTCTAAGAATAACAGTAGCAATATCCATTTTACTAGTTTATACCCTAAACTATGTACTTGGTTTAGATAGAATAATCCAAAATTTACTAAGATAATTGCTATTGTAAAAGACCTGTGAAAGTAGAATTTAAAACTTGGGTTCATTAAACTATATTCTTTATTTTCAAAACCAAATAATTTTACTTGCTCATCAATAAATTGACGAACTTGAGTCCCCATTGCTATTTGAATCAGAGAAAATAATATAGATATTATCAATAGTTTATTGAACAATGAGTTGTATTTGAAATTGATTTTTTCTTCTTGAATTATAAACAATAGCCTTAAAATTAGACCAATAATAACCAGTCCAATAACCATGTGAATAGTAATCATTGTGGGTTTTAAGTTGCTATCTACAACCATTTTACCTAAGACAGCTTCAACAAGCATGAAGAAAAATGCAGAAAATGCAATAATGGGGATCCATTTATTTTCTTTTCTAAATTTTAATGATGCAACCATTAAAAAAAGAAAGATAAAACCAGATACAACAGTTACTAGCCTATTAATATATTCTACCCAGGTATGAAACTTATTAAATGTAGCATATTCATGTTTGGTGTATTCTTTCCAATTACTTTCATTAAAAGTTATAGATGTTTTGACTTGTTTTTCAGCAACAAAAAGGGCTTCATCCTTAATAATAATGATACCTTTTTCATAAATAGAATTTGGTTGCCATTTAATCTGTTCTTCCGAGGTGGGAGGAATATAGTATCCAAAACATTTGGGCCAATCTGGACAACCCATGCCAGAACCTGTCATTCTTACAATTGAACCTGCTAGAAATATTAAATAAAGACTAGCTAATGTAACTTTAACGATTGTTGGAAACCGATTTTTCATCTAAATGAAAGTTTGATACAAAGATAATTCAAAAACAATATATATGCGTTTCTGTTTAAAGAAGCCTATTCTTTATAATGAGTTTAAATTACAAATTATTTTATAGCTGCAATTTTTGATGCTTTGTATAATTCACCTCCTGCAATACCATTAATAAATGAGGTTAAATCTTCAGTGGAAGTCTTGTTAGGGTCAAATTCAATTGTAGCTATGCTGTCTGTAAAAATAACATTGGCTTTTGTAACTCCTTGTTTTTTTGAAAGTTTAGATTGAATTGTTTTAGCACAACCAATTTCACATGTCATACCTGAAATTGCTAAAGAAACAGACTCTGTTTTTACAATTTTAGCTACTTCATTTTTTGTAGGTTTTGTATTTGTTTTGGCATCATTAAAAGAACAAGAGGTAATAGAAATAGAACTAATTAGAAGTACAAGTAAAAATAACTTTGGATTCATGATTGTTTTTTATGATCGTTTAATCATACAAATTTATGCAATTAATGATTTATATCTTAAGATTTATTCCATTTTTGTGTAACACTAAAAAGAAGATAATGAATAACGATCACAAAAAGTGGATTTATCTGATTGTTTTAGCAATAATTTGGGGAAGTTCTTTTATTCTGATTAAAAAATCATTAGTTGGTCTAACTCCAGTTCAGTTAGGAGCTTTAAGAACATTTATTGCTGGAATATTTATACTATTAATTGGTTTTAGGAGTTTAAAAAAAATTCAGAAACATCAATGGAAGTTTATTGTTATCAGCTCTTTGCTAGGGACATTATTTCCTGCATTCTTTTTTGCTTTTGCAATCACAGGTATAGATAGCTCTGTAGCATCTATATTAAACTCTTTAACCTCATTAAATGCGCTTATTGTAGCTACATTATTTTTTGGAGTTGTATTTAAAAGAGTTCAATTAGTTGGAGTACTTATTGGCTTGGCAGGTACAATTATGTTAATTTTAGAAAGCTCCTCTTTAAACCCCAATCAGAACTATTGGTATGCCATTTTTGTTCTTACAGCTTCTTTAGGATATGCTTTTAATGTGAATATCATTAAAAAATATTTATCAGATATTCCTGCGATGAGTATTACCGCAGGTCACTTTATTTTATTGATTATTCCTGTATTTCTGATATTGGTTTTTTCAGGATTTTTCTCATCAGTAGAATTTACTCCTGCAACAAATACGTCAATCATGTATTTAATTGTTCTTTCGATAGTAGGTACAGGTTTAGCAAAAATTATGTTTAATAAATTAATACAAATATCTACACCTGTTTTTTCTACTTCAGTTGCTTATTTAATTCCAATAGTTGCAATTATTTGGGGTTTTATTGACGGAGAAAAAGTGAGTTATCTCCAATTATTTTCTGGGATAATTATACTTACAGGAATTTATATTGTAAACAGAGTTAAATAAAAAAAGGCTACAATATTTTACATTGTAGCCTAATAAAATTGATAAAATTTTATAATTATTCAAAATCTTTATCCTCTACTCCTTCATTTATTTTAACATCTTGTAAAACAAAATTTAAAGTAAACTGAGGAGTTACTTGATCTCTTTTGTGTGCAAATAAAACACCACCCACTTCTTTATAATCAGAGAAAATTGTTGGAACTTTCGTCTCTTTACCATCAGGAGTTTTTACAACTTCAACAGATTGTAATTTTAATCCTGTGGCTACATCGTAATAAATCTCAGTAGTTCCAGATTTAATTACATAGGCATTTTTACCATCAACTGGTTCAATTCTATCTAACAATCCATTTTTATAAGCCATGTCAGAAAAAGGAGCAGTATTTGATTTTGATTTGTTGATTTCTTTTTCATCAAATTCTTTTTTCTGTCCTCTCATTTCATTGTAGCCATTTTCTCCATTAAATGCTTGTTTTTGCATTGTTTGTCCCATAACACTAATAGTATTAGTTGTCTTGTTAGGAGCAGCAACCTTTGTTGTCAGAACAATAGGAGTCCCCTGAATTGTAGCATTATAAGTCATTGCTAGCGTTTTAATAGCAGCAATCTTATCGGCTCCACCAATAGCATTAAAATAACTATCTATAACAGAAGCAGCAGTAACTCCTTCAGGAATAGGAAGCGTCATTTCAGGTTTTTCTGAAGGGTTCCCAAACTTATCAAAGTAGTTAATTTTGTAGTCAGAGTTTTTTTCTAAGTTTTTTAAAACATCAATTCCTTTTCCAGTAATTATAATTCTTGCCTTATCACCTTTAAAGTATTTAATTGCTGCATCTTGAAGATCATTAATTGTAACAGCATTTATTTTTTCTAAATAAGTTTCATAATAATCTTCAGGCAAATTATACAATTCTCTGTTTAATGCATACCTAGCAGCTGTCGCTGGTTTTTGAACCTCCATTACAAAATTTCCAATGTACAATTCTTTAGCATCTCTTAAATCTTGTTCTGAAACTTTTTGATAACGAATTTTGTTAATCTCTTTTTGAATTTCAACAACAGAACTATCTGTTACCATATTACGAACACTTGCAGTAGCTTTAAAAGTTCCCACATATCTACTTTGTCTAACTCTTGAATACGAACCATAGGTGTATGCCTTGTCTTCACGTAAATTTTGGAACAACCTTGCAGTTCCTCCTCCTCCAAGAATTTGATTAGCCAATAATGCTGCATAGTAATCTTTATCACCTAAAGTAAGATCTAAACTATTAACAACTGCAATTTCAGATTGTACAGCATTGTCCATATTAATAAAATCAATTTCTGTGGTTTCAACATTGTTAACTTTAGGCATGGTATACTCGGGTATACTTCCAGACTTCCAATCACTAAAAAGTTTTTTCACCATTTTTTTAATTTTCTTTGGATTAATATCTCCAATGATAATTAAATAGGCATTATTTGGTTTGTAGTAATTTTTATATCTGTTTTCTACATCCTTAAGTGTAATGTTCTTAACGGTTTCCTTTGTAATAAACTCTCCAAAAGGATGTTCTTTCCCATACGTTAAAGCGTCTTCAACCCTTCTTGCAGCTGAAGTCACACTTTTTTCATTACTTTTAATTCCATCTAATGTAATCTTCTGTTCTTTCTCGAATTCTTCTTGAGTAAACTGTGAATTCTTAACACCATCTGCCATCAATTCTAAAATTTCAGGAAAATACTTTTTTAAAGAAGCTCCATAAGCTCCCCCACTTGAAAAGCTTAGGTAAGCCCCTAAATAATCAACTCTTTCATTAAATTCATCTTTTGAGATATTTGTAGTTCCTCTACCTAAAAGACTCCCCATCATTGAGGACACTCCTGCTTTATCTCCCTCGAAAGAAGGATAATTATCTATTGTTAAGTTAACAGATGCTCTTGGTAACTTATGATTTTCAACCATAATTACTGTTAATCCGTTCTTTAAAATAAATTTTTTAGATTCCCCTAATTTAACTTTAGGAGCTGGCCCTGGCTCAGGCATTTTACTTCTGTCTATTTGAGCAATGGAGGTAAAAGACATTGCTAATATGGCTACTAATGATAAAATTTTTGTTTTCATAATCTTAATGTCTTTTATTTATTTTTTTGCTGATTCAGGTAAATATTCTAAAATCAATCGTTGGTTAGGATTGAGATATTTTTTTGCAACATCTCTAATTTCTTCTCTAGTTACTGATCTGTAAATATCAATTTCAGTATTTATTAGATTTGTGTCGCCGTATAAAACATTATATCTCGCAAGAGAGTTAGCAATACCTTCAACACTTGAATTAGAATCAACGTAATTATTTTCAAATTGATTTTGAAGTTTTTGATAGGCTTTTTCGGAAATTAAGGTAGTTTGCATTTTTAACACTTCTTCATCAATTTCTGAAATAATATCGGCTAACTTAGTTTCGCCTTGAGGTAAACCAAATAAGATATATGTTCCATAATCCTCTTGACTCAAATTTATAGCACCAACTTGAAGTGCCATTTTCTTTGTATCAACTAGTTTTTTATAAAGAATTGAACTTTTCCCACTACTAAAATAACTTGAAATCATATCTAAAACTCGAGAATCTCTTGTTTTCATAGAAGGAGTTCTGTAAGCTGCCATAATTGCTGGTATTTGGATATTTGCATCATATCCCTTCGCTTCAATGGCCTCTGTAATAGGATCTTCTTTCGGGAAATTTCTTTCGATATCTTTACCCCTTGGAATAGGTCCAAAATAATCTTCAATTAATTTTTTTGTAGAAGGAACGTCTATATCACCCGCAACTACTAGAGTAGCATTGTTAGGGACGTAGAATTTTTTATTAAACGCTAAAAACTCCTCTAAAGTAGCATCATCTAGATGAGCCATTTTACCAATGGTTGTTCCTTTGTAAGGATGTTTTTTAAACATATTTTGTTTAACATATTCTAAAAACCGTCCGTAGGGTTGATTGTCTACTCGTAATCTTTTTTCTTCTTTAACAACTTCGTTTTGAGTATCAACACCTTCCTGTTTGATAATTGGATGCAATAACCTTTCAGATTCAAGCCATAGTCCTAACTCTAATTTGTTTGAAGGGAATACTTCATAATAATAAGTTCGATCATCAGTTGTATTTGCATTGTTTTTCCCTCCATTTGAAGAAACTAATTTAAACCACTCACCTTTTTTGATGTTTTTTGTACCCTCAAAGAGTAAGTGCTCGAAAAAGTGAGCCATTCCTGTCCTGTCTGGTTGTTCGTCTTTGGCTCCCACATGATACATAACAGATGTTGTAACTACTGGAGCGGCATTATCTTGATGTAAAATGACGTGCATGCCATTATTTAAATCATATTCTTCAAATTCAACTTTTTGTGCATTGGAAGAAAATACTAATAAAAACACTGCTATCAGTGTTAGGATACCTCTTTTCATTGATTAAATTTTTAGTTATAATAATATATTGTTCGACGCTAACTATTGTATTTCGTTACAATAAATGGGAAAGTATAAAACAATTTTAATCAAAAATAGGTACAATCTTCTAATTAACCTTAATAACTGTTTTTTTATTCTTAAAAACATCTCTGTTTTTTTGACAATTTGCTATTGCTTTATCTTAAAAATAAAAGTATATTTGCACCCGCATTTTCAGTTTTTGAATTTGCAAAATTTAATTAAAGCTAACAACAAACATAATAGTATGTACGCAATTGTAGAGATAGCAGGGCAGCAGTTTAAAGTAGCAAAAGACCAAAAAGTATACGTACATCGTTTAAAAGAAGCAGAAGGTTCTAAAGTAACTTTCAACAAAGTAATGCTTTTAGATGATGATAAAAATGTAACTATTGGCGCCCCAGCTATAGAAGGAGCCGAAGTAACGGCCAAAATTTTAGGTCACCTTAAAGGTGATAAGGTAATCGTTTTCAAAAAGAAAAGAAGAAAAGGTTACAAAAAGAAAAACGGACATCGTCAGTATTTAAGCGAAATTCAAATTGAGAGTATTGCTGCATCAGGTGCGAAGAAAGCTCCGGCAAAAAAAGCAGCTGCTCCTAAAAAGGAAGAAAAAGCAGCAAAAGCTCCAAAAGCTGAAGCAAAGGAAACAGCATCTACTGATGTAAGTTCTATGACTGTAGCTCAATTAAAGGCTTTAGCCAAAGAAAAAGGTATCTCAGGATACACTTCTTTAAAGAAAGCAGAATTAATAGAGGTATTAAGTAAATAAAAATTTCAATTTTAAAACCATAGAATCATGGCACATAAAAAAGGAGTAGGTAGTTCGAAGAATGGTAGAGAATCAGAATCGAAACGACTAGGAGTAAAGATCTTTGGAGGGCAAGCAGCAATAGCTGGTAATATTATTGTTCGTCAAAGAGGAACAACTCATAACCCAGGAGAAAATGTATATATGGGTAAAGACCATACATTACATGCCAAAGTTGACGGAGTTGTCTCTTTTATTAAGAAAAAAGATAACAGATCTTATGTTTCTGTAGTTCCTTTCGAGGCATAAGAAACAAATCATAAGAATATAAAACGTCCAAGCATAGCCTGGGCGTTTTTTTTTGCTATATATTTATTTGATAACTTTTTATGTAATTGTTTTAAATGAATAAAGGGTATCCAATAATTATTAATCCCTCAACTGATTTGCAAAAAATTTAATTTTTAGAGATAAGTGAAAAATTAAATTTGTTTGTGCTCATTTTGTACATTTACAGAGATGAATTTTTTTTATAATCTTACAGCGAATCTTACTTTTTTCTTTTTAAGAATCTATGCGATTTTTAATAAAAAAATGAAATTATTTGTAAGTGGCAGAGAAGATACTTTTCAGCATCTTTCTTCAATTAAAAAAGAAGATCGAACAATTTGGTTTCATGTTGCTTCGTTAGGTGAATTTGAACAAGCTATTCCAATAATTGAAGCCACGAAAGAGAGTTGGCAAGATCATAAAATTATAGTCACTTTTTTTTCACCTTCTGGATATGAAATTAGAAAGAATTATAAGTTAGCAGATGTTATTTGCTATTTACCTTTTGATACAAAAGCTAACATGAGGAGTTTTGTAGAGTTAGTTCATCCAGAAATTGCCATTATTGTTAAATATGAATTTTGGCCTAATTTACTCAGGCAGCTAAAAAAACAATCCATACCAACAATTTTGGTTTCAGGTATTTTTAGAAAAAATCAGATATTTTTTAAGTCTACAGGGAAATGGATGCGCAAGTCTTTGACTGCATTTCATCATTTTTTTGTTCAGGATAGTTCCTCAATGGACCTATTGGAATCGATAAATTTTAATACTGTTTCCATAACAGGAGATACGCGCTTTGATCGTGTTTCAAAAATTTTAGAACAAGACAATACTTTGCCATTTATATCAGAATTTAAAAATAATCAATATACTATTGTTGCAGGTAGTACTTGGAATGAAGGCGAAGATTTCTTGGTAAACTATATTAATAAATCTAAAGATGAAAAATTTATTATAGCACCCCACACTATTGACCCTAATTCTATTTTGAAACTAAAAGAATCACTAAAAAAAGAAACCATTTTATATTCTGAGAAAGAGGGGAAGAACCTCTCAGAATACACTGTATTTATTATAGACACCATAGGCTTATTGACAAAAATATATTCTTATGCGGATGCTGCATATGTAGGAGGAGGATTTAGAACAGGGTTGCATAATATATTAGAACCAGCCACATTTGGTATTCCTATTGTTATTGGTTCAGAATATTCTAAGTTTAAAGAAGCATTAGACTTGGTTAACTTGAAAGGGTGTATTTCTGTTCAAAATCAATCAGCATTTTCAAGTACTTTTAAGATGTTAAAAAATGATGGAAACTATAGAAAGGAAATGGGTAAAGTAAATAAAACGTACATTAAAAAAAATGTTGGAGCTACAGCTCAAATTATGCATTATATTAACAATCAAATAAGATCATAAATATGGAAATTATTTTACAACCTTGGCCATGGTTTGTTGGAGGCCCTCTCATTGCCCTAACGTTGTTTTTATATTTTTACTTTGGTAAAAATTTTGGAGCATCAACCAATTTTGAAACCTTATGTACAATTGCTGGTGCAGGTAGAGTATCAAGCTATTTTAAAAAAGATTGGAAAGAAAGAGATTTTGCGTTACTTTTTGTGGTAGGATTAATTGTAGGTGGGTTTATTTCTTCAAATTATTTAATACCTAATCAAGCAATAGACTTAAACCCTACAACAATTCAAGAGTTAACAGAGTTAGGGTTTTCAAATCCAGCAAAGTCGTATTTTCCAGACGAAATCTTTAGCGATGAGATAGCTATGTCTTTAAAAGGATTTTTAATTTTAATCTTATCTGGAGTCTGTATCGGTTTTGGGACCCGTTATGCCGGAGGTTGTACATCTGGACATGCTATTACGGGTTTAAGTAATTTTGAACTACCATCATTATTAGCAGTTATAGGTTTTTTTATTGGTGGTGTTATAGCAGTTTGGTTTTTAATCCCTTTAATTTTTTAGATAATGAAGAATATTAAATTTTTAGTGTTAGGAATCTTTTTTGCAATTGTTTTAAGTAAAGTACAAGCTATTTCGTGGTTTCGATTTTATGAAATGTTCAAATTTCAATCATTTCATATGTTTGGAATTATAGGGGGTGCGGTTATTGTTTCTGCAATGATTATGCAATTGTTTAAAAGAGGTGTAATTAAGGATATTAATGGGGATAAAATTGTTCCAAAGCAAAAAAAGAAAGGAGTTGTTAGAACATTAGTAGGAGGAACTTTTTTCGGTTTAGGCTGGGGTGTTTCTGGCGCCTGTGCTGCCCCGGTATTTGTCATATTAGGATTTAAATGGTTGCCTGCTTTAATCATTCTTTTAGGAGCTTTAATAGGCGCCTTTGTATATGGCTTGCTCAGCAAAAGATTACCCAATTAATTTGAAAATAATAAAGTAAGCTAAACCAATTGAGAATGCAACAGCAGTTGATAGATAGTTTTGGAAGACAAATGAATTATATACGTTTGGCAGTTACAGATAGATGTAATTTGCGATGTCAATATTGTATGCCTGCTCACGGGATTGAAATTGCTCCACGCGAAGAATTATTGACTTTCAAGGAAATGTATCGCATCATTAGAGTATTAACAGAATTAGGGGTTACTAAAATTAGATTAACAGGAGGTGAACCTTTTGTTCGAAAAGACTTTGTAGGATTTTTAGAAATGCTTTCATTCAATGATTTATTAGAAGCTATAAATATTACTACCAATGGGGCTATGATTTCTAAACATATTCCAGTCCTAGAGAGGATGGATAAAATTAAACACATCAACTTAAGTATTGATAGTTTACAAAAGGAGAAATTTCATCAAATTACAAGAAGAGATGTTTTTCCAGAAGTGTATGAAACTTTTGAAGCTTTAGAAAGAAGTAATTTAAATTTAAAATTAAATGTTGTTGTTCAGCAAGGATTTAATACGGATGAAATTAATGATTTTGTTGCCTTAACTCAAGATAAAAATGTTGCAGTTCGTTTTATTGAGGAAATGCCATTTAATGGAAAAGGGCAGAGAGATCTTAAAGAAAATTGGAATTATACTCGTATTTTAGAAGAGATAAAAACTAAGTTTGATCCAAAACCTATCGTTTCAGAAATATCATCTACTTCTAAGAATTTTAGCATAAAAGGTCACAAAGGCACTGTAGGAATTATTCCTGCTTTTACAAGAACTATTTGCGGAGATTGCAATAGGATTAGAATCACTCCAGTTGGAACTTTCAAAAATTGCCTATTTGATGATGGGGTTTTTAATATTAGGGATTTCCTAAGAAATGGAGCCAGTAATAACGATTTAAAGGAACTATTCTTAAAGTTAGTAAAAGAAAAACCAGCAAATGGCTTTATAGCTGAATCAAATCGTAAAAAAGGGAATGTATCTGAGAGTATGTCAACAATAGGTGGTTAAACCTATTTATGTATTCCAGCAAAAGTATTTAAGAAGTTTACCAAAAAAGAAGAATAAAAATAAGCATAAGAAGAAAATGATATCAGTTCAAGAAGCCTTACAAATTGTTTTAAAAAATAGTCTAGATTTTGGGTCTGAAAAAATTCCTTTTATGAAATCTGTAGGGCGTATTTTAAAAGAAGATATTCGAGCAGACAGAGATTTCCCTCCATTTAATAGAGTTTCAATGGATGGTATTGCACTAGATTATACTTCTTTTCAAAACGGAGAAAGAGCGTTTTTTATAGAGGGAATTCAGCCAGCAGGAAGTCCTCAAATTTCATTAAGTGATCACAAGAATTGCATTGAGGTAATGACAGGAGCTGTATTGCCAAAGAATACAAACGTAGTTATTAGATATGAAGATGTGCTAATTGAAAATGGAATAGCAAAAATTCAATTAAATGAAGTTGCACATTTTCAAAACATTCACGCAAAAGGAAAAGATAGAAAAGAAGGCGATATTTTAATTCATAAAAATAAGCTTATTTCTGCCTCAGAAATTGGTGTTTTGGCAACTGTTGGTAAGTCAAAAGTAAAGGTTGCTAAACAGCCCAAGGTTATGATCATTTCTACGGGTGATGAATTAGTTGGTGTAAACGAGGCCCCATTAGATCATCAAATTAGAATGAGTAATGTATATACGCTAGTTTCATTATTAGATCGTTTACATATTTCATCAGAAAGAGATCACATTTCAGATGATAAACCTATTTTGAAACAAAAAATTAAAGAGTATTTAAATGATTTTGACGTCTTGTTATTCAGCGGAGCTGTAAGTAAGGGTAAATTTGACTTTCTCCCTGAAGTTTTCCAAGAATTAGAAGTAGAAAAATTATTTCATAAGGTATCACAAAGACCAGGAAAACCTTTTTGGTTTGGTCAAAAAAAAGCGTGTAGATTATTTGCTTTCCCTGGAAATCCAATATCAACTTTTGCAAATTGTTTAGCCTATTTTTACCCCTGGTACTTGCAGTCTTCGGGGATAAACACCAATGATGAAACAGCAATTCTAACAGAAAATGTTTCATTTAAACCAAATTTAACGTACTTTTTACAAGTAAAATTATCTCACAAATATGGACACTTGTTAGCAACACCTATAAAAGGTAATGGGTCTGGTGATTTGGCTAGTTTAGTAAATTCTGATGCTTTTATTCAATTGCCAAAAGACAAAAAAGAGTTTAAAAAAGGAGAAAATTACCCAATAATAAGATATAGATAATGAGCAACTTTAGTCATTTAAATGAAAAAAATAATCCTAAAATGGTAAATGTTTCTGATAAGAAAATCACCAAAAGAACAGCCATTGCAAAAGCAACCATGTTTCTGGGAGAAGAAATAATTTCTCATTTTAATAATGATGAATTAATTACAAAAAAAGGCCCTGTTTTTCAAACCGCTATTATAGCAGGTATCCAAGGTGTAAAAAAGACATCAGAAATCATTCCTATGTGTCATCCGTTATTAATAAATGGAGTTGATATTAATATCCATGTCATAAATTCTGAACATATAGAAGTACTATGCGAGGTAATTATTGAAGGGAAAACAGGTGTTGAAATGGAGGCCTTAACAGGAGTAAATATAACTTGTTTAACTATTTATGACATGTGTAAAAGTATAAGTCAAGATATCATAATTAAAGAGGTAAAGTTGTTAGAGAAAACAGGAGGAAAATCGGATATAAAAAATGGCTAAACATCAAAAACACACAAATATTTCCCGAAGAAAAAATGGAAATTTTGCACCTAATGAAATATCAATTTTAGGAGCAAAATGCAGTATTATTTCTGATTTGGTTCATCAAGTTTCTAAAAGGGTATCAAATTATAACTTAGCTTATTTTGATGCGTCACATGCAAAAGACGTAGAGAAAAATTTACTGACAGATTTTACTTTTCATCATGATGGTAATCTAAGTGTTACAACATCTAGTTCCGTAAACAAATATTTACAAAGAATTCAGTTTGCTCAGTTTGATTTTGTATTTATCAACGGCAATCATTACCCAGGAGAAAAACAAATTGTATTGCTTGATCCAGAAAAAGAAGCTTCCATTAAGAAGCGAATTGATCAAATTTCTGAGATTCAGTTTTTTGTAACACTTACTCAAGAGATTGAACCATTTCAATGTTTAAAAGATACATTTCCTAATTGGAGAGAAATACCTTGTTACCATATTAATGATGTTGAAAAAATCATCCATCATATTTCTCAAATTATTTCAGAAACCATTCCAAATAGTAAAGGATTGGTTCTTACAGGAGGAAAAAGTACTCGAATGGGGAAAGATAAATCGGAACTGAATTATCATGGAAAACCACAAAAAGAATTTATTAAGAAGTTGCTTGAACAAGAGGGGCTTAAAACGTATTATTCTGTTCAAACAAACAACAATAAAGATGATGAAATTCATGATGTATTTCTGAATTTAGGACCATTTGGGGGAATTTGTTCGGCATTTCAGAAAGACCCCAACTCAGCTTGGTTAGTTTTGGCAACAGATTTACCATTTGTAGATAAAAATTTAGTGAAGTTATTATTAGAAAAAAGAAACCCAGCTAAAGTTGCTACTGCTGTCATAGGAAAAGGAAAACAATTTCCTGAGCCTTTGATAACAATATACGAACCAAAATCGTATTCAATATTATTACAATATTTAGCACAAGGGTACTCTTGCCCGCGTAAAATGCTTATTAATTCTGATGTTGAAATTGTAGAAGTAGAAGATAATTTGATACGAAATATCAATACACCAGAAGAATATAATGCCGCAATAAAAGAATTAAATTAAAAATGTCACCTATTAGTACATCAGATTTATTTAAACGCCAAATCACTTTATCAGAAATTGGTGAAGCTGGGCAGCAAAAACTACAAGAGGCAAAAGTCTTGGTAGTTGGATGTGGGGGTTTAGGAAGCCCAATTGCTGTCTATTTAGGGGCTAGTGGAATTGGAAAACTTCATTTAATAGATTTTGACACGGTAGACATTACCAATTTACACAGGCAAGTTTTTTATTCTTTAGATGATGTTGGATTTTCAAAATCAGAATGTCTAGCAAATTTCATTTCACAAAGAGCTCCTTTTACAGAAGTTAGTTTTTCTAAGGAAGCTATTACCAAAGAAAATGTAATTGAATTAATTTCTGAATATGATGTTATTGTAGATGGAACCGATAGTTTACCTACAAAGTATTTACTAAATGATGCTTGTGTTATTCATGAGAAACCACTAGTATATGGTTCTTTATATAAGTTTGATGGCTATGTAAGTACCTTTAACTTGAGACAAGGGGATGGTAGTTTTTCAGCCAATTTACGCGATGCATTTCCAGACATGAATACAGATGTTGCTAATTGTGAAGAAGCAGGAACATTAAATGCAATTGTTGGCATGATAGCAACTGCTCAAGTGAATGAAGTTTTAAAAATTATAACAGGAGTAGGAAAACCTTTAACCAATGAGTTGTTAATCTATAATGTGCTTCATAATACGCAATTAAAGATGAAACTATCCTCCAATATATTAAAAGAGGAAATGGTATCATTATTTAATACCCAAAATTATTTTGATGCCGCTTGCGGAACTCAAAATCCAGATTGGCAAATTTCTCCAAAAGAGTTGAAAAATAAAATTGGAGATTCAAATCTTGAATTAATTGCTGTTTTACCCAATTTAAAATTACCATTTAAAGTACATCAAACCATACCAATTCAAGAATTTGATGCAAGTACTATAGAAGTTGATAAAGATAAATTATATGTTATGGTTTGTCAAAGAGGGTTTAATAGTTATAAAGCTACAGAAAAACTAAAAGAAAAATACCCAACCTTACAAGTATTTAATTTAACCGGAGGAATAAGTAGTTATTGATAGATGATATAAAATTAAGGGTGTGCATTTACCCAAACTTCTCCATCAGAAAAATGTTCTTTTTTCCAAATAGGAACCGTTTCTTTTAAAGTATCAATTGCAAATTCACAGGCTTTAAATGCCGCTTTTCTATGTGGAGCAGAAACTACAATAATTACCGGAATATCCCCAATTTGAAGCTTTCCTTCTGCATGATGAATAGCTATTTTTTTAATATCAAACTTTTCTAATGCTAGATTAGCAATCTTCTGCATTTCTTTAACTGCCATAGCCTCATATGAAGAAAAATCTAATTGGGTAACATCTTTATTTTGAGTGCTATTTCTTACAGTTCCTATAAATGCAGAAACCCCGCCACAAGAATCATCTTCAACAAATGTATAGCACTCGTCTAAGTTTAATTTTTTAGAAGTAATTTTGATAGAAGTATTGCCCATATATTTACAAAAATAGGAAATCTTGAACGTATCTTTGCAAGAATAATTTTAGATATTATTAGCTATGAAAATGTTTTTTAGAGTTGTCAGTTTTTTAGAGGGAACTTCTTATTTATTATTGCTCTTTGTAGCCGTCCCTATCAAGTATTGGATGAATGACCCTCAATATGTAAAATTATTAGGGATGCCTCATGGATTATTATTTGTCACTTATTTAGTGATTGCTTTTTTAATAAAATCTGAGTTAAAATGGAACAATAAAACCCTTGGTGTAGTGATGTTAGCATCTGTTATCCCTTTTGGCACTTTTTATGTAGATAAAAAATATTTAAGAAATTAGCCTCCGCTTACAGGGGGTATAATTGCAACAACATCATTTTCTTTTAGCAACGTTTCATTGGTAGCATAATTTTCATTTACAGCAATTGCATAGGAATTGATTTGTGATAATTTAGGATATTGTCTCTGTAATTGCTCTTTGAAATGCAGAACAGATGAATTTTGTGAGAGAGAAAAAGAGATATTTTTTTCCCCAACTAAATCGGACGATATTCCAAAAAAAAGTACTTCTAACACCATTCCTCAAATATAAAGGATATTTTAGTTAGAAAGAGATTCCAAATAAAAAACCATCCCCTTTTTTACCATTAAAATTAGATCTTACATAATCTATTCGTAGGAACCTCCATTTTCCAATTCCAATATTATCTAAACCCAAAGAAAACTCAGAATATGGTTTTCTTCCTCCTGTAAATAACCCTTTAGCATTTGCAACAACATGAAAATTTAAAGTATTTAATAATGGAATATTTCTTAGTAAACGCCCTTTAAAATTATGTTCTAAATGTACTTCGGCATATTTGTCATTTGTACTAAATTTATAGTAATTCAATAAACCAAAACTACTATTTCTATTTGAAGGAGCCAATTTTAGTTGATTACCGTTTGCATGTAAATAATCCATAAAAGCAATGTCTTTTTTTTCAAAGAAAATACCAGATCTAATGTTGTAATTGAATTCTCCTAAATTCCCCATTGAGATATTCTGACGAATATTACTTATCAATACATCAGAATTATATTCACTCACATTAGAACCAAAATTTTTACGATATCTAATGCTTAAAGAAGGGTATCTAGAGTTGTCAAAATTAATTTTTCTGTTTGGGTACGATACATATTTTTGATCAAAAACAATAGAAGTACCAATATTTAATGATGCTATATTGTGAGTGGTAAAAGGAGCTGTAAAATTTGTAGGGTCTATTGGATTATTAGACTGAAAAGGAATATCTCTTCCAAAAACAACAAAGTTTGAGGTATTAAATAGAGGTTTTCTGGATGCATATTCTAAAGAGCCGGAAATGTATAGCCCGTTTAATACCTCTTGAGAATAGGAAATTTTACTAAAGGATTTTTCATATATTTTTAAATAGTTTTCTTTTAGAAATAAAGAATAAATGGTGTTGTAAAATTTTGAAATAGGGTTCCTTTCATTAAATTGACTAACTTTCTTACCCGCTGAGATAAACATTTTGGGTCTTAGAATGCTGTTCCATTTTTTAGTAAAATAAAAAACAGGTCTTATTTTTTTTTCAGACATGCTATAATTCAAATTAGCACCAGCTTGAATCCATTTCCCAGTTTTATTTAAGCTTTTAAAGTAATTAATGGATGTAGTTGTATTTCTACCCTGAACGGTATTATAACTAATTGTTGTTAATGGAGAATTGATAGAAATAGACCAATTTTTGAAAGAATTTCTATAAGTATAGCCAGTAAAAAGAGATGTAATTTTAATGGGATTATTTTTTTTATCTAAAGAATCTAAATATTTTTTCGATTTTCTTGTTTCCTTAATACTGTCTTTCAATAGATAATCATTTTTTTCTTCAGATGTTAGAGGAACTGGTCTAAGATTTTCCCAGAATAAACTATCCTTTTCCGTAGCTCCCTTTGCAAACGATAATACTTCATTAGAAAAAGTTTCTTTTTTAAATTTTGGAGAGAAATTATAGTCTGAATAAGCTCCAGAAAATCGGCCATCTACATTAAATCCAAAAAGCCCAAATTTAAAATCTATTATTTGAGAAATTTTAATCCAAGCCTTATTGCTTTCAGAATAATTATAATCTTGTTTAAATTTTAATACCTCTATGATTGGTATTCCTACTTGCTCTCCAGAAGCTTTTAAATCTACTCCATATATTGCCCAATCTTCCTCTACAATGTAAATGAATCCACTAAATACCCGATCCCTACTTCTTTTGGGGTTTACTTTTATTTTGTTTATTAATCGTCCGTTTTTGTCATAAAAAGACCCTTCTAATTCATACCTGTAATATCTAAACGCATCATCAGAAATTGGAGACACTAAGTTATTTTCTGCAATTAAAACAGCATTACTGTAAAAATCAAAGTTTGCTTCTTCAGCCCTGTTAAAACTAATCCCGTTATCAGAACCGCTTACTTTTGAGGCAATAATTTTTTCTTTAAATTCAGCTGGTTTTTTTTGAAAAGTAATTTCAGAAATAGTTTCAGACAAATAAATAATTCCAGTTCTTGTGGAGTCTAGTCCTCCACCTAAATCACCTAAACTTTGGCCTAATATTTTCTCAGGAGCATTCTTTACTTTGAATAATCCACGTGAATAAAAGCTTGAGGTGTATTCTTTGAATTTATCCGTATTATTGCTCTTATTATCAATTGCTTTTCTAATGATTTTATTTGCTGGATTTTCTCCGGTATTTATAGAAATTTCATCTAAAACTACTTTTTCATCATCCATAACAACATTTAATTGAAAAGGGAAATCTGTAATTGAAACTATTTTTTTGATTGTTTTATACCCTAAAAATTGAAAAACGACTGTATAATCTCCAGGTGTTTTTATATTTAGTTCATAGTTACCTGCGTCATTAGAAGTGGTTCCCGTAATAGTTTTATCTAGATAAATACTTACAAAAGAGATTGGGTTTTTATCAGAATCTGTGACTTTTCCTTTTATCTGACTAAAAGAGGAAAAGCTGTGCAATAAAAGAACTAGTAGGACAATTTTTTTCATAAAAGATCTGTTAGTTTGGTCAAAGCAAACATATATGATGCCAAAGTATTAGAGTGTATAAATTTTGTTAAGCAATTTACAATAAAGTCTTAAATTTCTATGAAGTTCTTTATATCATAAAGTCTATATTTGTATAGTATCAAATAAACAAAGATTAGATGAGCGATTCTAGAAAAAGGCATGAAGCTTTGCTATACCACGCGAAGCCTAAACCAGGAAAAATAGAAGTAATACCAACAAAAAAATATGCCACTCAACATGATTTAGCTTTGGCATATTCTCCTGGAGTTGCCGAGCCATGTCTAGAAATTTCAAAAGACCAAAAAAATGCGTACAAATATACAGCTAAAGGAAATTTAGTTGCTGTAATAACCAATGGAACAGCTGTTTTAGGATTAGGTGATATAGGACCTTTAGCCTCTAAGCCAGTTATGGAGGGGAAAGGATTACTTTTTAAAATATTTGCCGATATTGATGTTTTTGATATAGAAATAGATGCCACAGATGTAGATAAATTTGTAGAAACAGTCAAAGCGATTGCTCCTACATTTGGAGGGATTAATTTAGAAGACATAAAGGCCCCAGAAGCTTTTGAAATAGAGAGAAGGCTTAAAGAAGAATTAAATATACCTGTGATGCATGATGATCAACACGGGACGGCAATTATTTCTGCAGCGGCATTAAAAAATGCTTTAGAAATAATTGAGAAAGATATCTCTGAAGTTCAAATAGTGGTTAATGGTGCCGGTGCTGCAGCTATTTCATGTACGCTTTTATACTTAAGGTTAGGAGCAAAGATTGAAAATATTGTTATGTGTGATAGCAAAGGTGTTATCAGAAAAGACAGAGATAATTTAACTCCTCAGAAAAAGAAATTTGCCACTAATAAGGATGTAAATACACTTGAGGAAGCCATGCAAAATGCTGATGTTTTTATAGGGTTATCAAAAGGAGATGTGGTAACACCAGAAATGCTTCTTTCAATGACAAAAGATCCAATAGTATTTGCCATGGCAAATCCAGTACCAGAGATTTCTTATGATGTTGCATGTGCCACAAGAGACGATATTATTATGGCTACAGGAAGATCAGACCATCCAAATCAAGTTAATAATGTATTAGGATTTCCTTTCATATTTCGTGGAGCTTTAGACGTTAGAGCTACAAAAATAAATGAAGAAATGAAAATGGCGGCTGTTCATGCTCTTGCAGACCTAGCAAAGCAATCGGTTCCAGAACAAGTAAACATTGTTTATGATGAAGTAAGCTTGTCTTTTGGGAAAGAATATATTATTCCAAAACCATTTGATCCTAGATTAATTTATGAAATTCCACCGGCTATTGCTAAAGCAGCTATTAAATCTGGAGTTGCCTTAGAACCTATAGAAGATTGGGGTAAATATAGAGACCAACTGATGGATAGATCTGGTGTTGGGAGTAAAGAAATTAGACTGTTACACAATAGAGCAAAAAGAAATCCAAAAAGTATTGTATTTGCAGAGGCAGATCACTTGGATGTTTTAAAGGCTGCTCAAAGGGTTTATGAGGAGAAGTTGGGGTATCCAATATTATTGGGTAGAAAAGATATAATTCTGGAGCTTAAAGAGGAGCTAGGTTTTACAGCTGAAGTTCCAATTTATGATCCAAAAACAGATGAAGAAGCAGAAAGAAGAGATTATTTTGCTGTTAAATATTGGGAAACAAGACAACGAAAAGGGATTAGTTTACATCAAGCAAAAAAATTAATGCGAGAGCGAAATTATTTTGCAGCTATGATGGTAAATGAAGGTGAAGCAGACTCTTTAATAACAGGCTATTCTAGACCTTACCCTACTGTTGTTAAACCAATGATAGAGTTAATTGGGAAAGCAAAAGGGGTAACAAGAATAGCCGCTACTAATTTAATGCTAACAAATCAGGGCCCAATTTTTTTAGCAGACACTACCATAAATATCAATCCTTCTGCAAAAGACTTGGCTAAAATTTCCCAAATGACTTATAAGATTGCAAAAATGTTTGGAATGAAGCCAAATATTGCCATGTTATCTTTTTCTAATTTTGGGTCATCAAATTCTGAAAGCTCAAAAAAAATTCAGGATGCTGTTTCTTATATCCACAGGCATTTCCCAAATGTTAATATAGATGGAGAGCTACAGGCAGATTTTGCATTGAATAGAGAAATGTTAGCTAAAGAATTTCCTTTTTCAAAGTTAAATGGCAAAAAAGTTAACGTTTTAATTTTTCCTAACTTAGAATCTGCTAACATTACATACAAGTTATTAAAACAAATAGACGGATCTGAATCTGTTGGACCTATAATTTTAGGGTTTAAAAAGCCAGCACACATAATCCAGTTAGGAGCTAGTGTTGATGAAATGGTTAATATGTCAGCTGTAGCAGTTGTAGATGCTCAGCAAAAACAACGAAAGGAATGATCTCCTTCATTGTAAAAAGATAAAGAAAAAATGATTACACAAATAAGAGGGAAACTGGTAGAAAAGAACCCAACGTATGCTGTGATAGATTGCGCCGGAGTAGGGTATTTATTACACATCTCATTACAGACTTTTTCAGCACTTCCAGACAATGAAAATGTTCAATTATTTGCTCATCTCTCAGTTAGAGAGGACGCTCATACTCTCTATGGTTTTTTTAGTAAAACGGAAAGAGAAGTTTTTAAATTATTGATTTCTGTTTCTGGAGTTGGGCCAAGTATTGCAAGAACTATGCTATCATCTATGAGTTCAGAAGAGGTGCAAAATGCAATAGCTTCTGAAAATGTTCAATTAATTCAATCTGTAAAAGGGATTGGAGCAAAGACAGCACAAAGAGTTATTGTAGATCTTAAAGATAAAATTCTAAAAACGTTTGATATTGATGAAATTTCACTAAAAACAAACAATACTAACAAAGAAGAAGCGTTATCTGCATTAGAAGTTTTAGGGTTTAATAGAAAGCAGTCTGAAAAAGTAATTACTGCAATTCTTAAAGATTCTCCAAATGAAACAGTAGAACTGTTAATTAAAAAAGCACTTAAGAATTTATAGTCAATTGAATTTCTTTCATAAATACATTATATGGATTTTATTTTTTGCTGGTTTTGCGAATGTTACATTTGCACAAACAAATTCTAAAAGTAATGACTCTATTGCTGTAAAAAATGACTCTCTTGGATTAACATACAACTTCAAGCACTCTCAAACAGGGAACATGTTACTAAATTATCCTTCAAAAATTGAAGTGATATTTGACAAGGTTCTTAACAAATATGTTTTTGTAGAGAAAGTAGGTGATTATTACATCAAAACACCTATTTACATGACGCCAGAAGAATACGAAAAATATAGATTACGAAGAGATATGCTCGATTACTTTAAAAGTAAAGTAGCTGCTGAAAAGAGTAAAAATTCTTCTGATAAAAAAGACTTACTCCCCACTTATTATGTCAATTCAAAATTTTTCGAAACTATTTTTGGGAGTAATGAAATAAAAATTACTCCAACAGGAAACATTAATCTAAAGCTTGGTTTTATATACCAAAACACCGAAAACCCGCAATTATCAGAACAAAACAGAAGTAGTTTTACTTTTGATTTTGACCAACAGATAAACGCCGGAATTCAAGCTCAAGTTGGTAATCGATTAAAGTTTACCGCACAATATGATACCCAATCTACTTTTGATTTCCAAAATATAATTAAAGTTGAGTTTATTCCTCCATCGCTATCTGATGTTAAATATGGTGAAGATGGTATTATTCAAGGAATAGAGGCTGGTAATATTTCTATGCCAATAAAAAATTCACTAATAAATGGCGCTCAAAGTCTATTTGGTTTAAAAACGAAGCTTCAATTTGGAAAAACAAACATTACAGCAGTTTTTTCTCAACAGAATTCTGAGAGTACTACTGTAACTGCAGAAGGTGGGGCTTCTATTCAAGAATTTGAGTTAAGAGCTACAGATTATGACAATGATAGGCACTTTTTTCTATCACAATATTTTAGGGAAAATTATTCAAAATCTTTACAAAATTATCCTCTTATAAGCAGTCCAATTAATATTACAAGAATTGAACTTTGGATTACAAATAGAAATGCTTCTGTAGAAGATTTTAGAAGCATTGTTGCATTGGCTGATATTGCAGAGCCTAATTCTGAAAATTTTGTAAGTATAGATGGTCTTGTAATTCCGTCACCAACAGCTCCTACTGTTAATGGTGTTACTCTTCCATCAAATGAATCAAACAATATTTCTGAGGCATTAATAGGGCCTCAGATAAGAGACATAGCAACAGTTGATAATTATTTATCTGGCACTTATGGGATGAGTCAAGGTTCTGATTATAGTTTGTTGCAAAACGCAAGAAAATTACAGCCGAATGAGTATACATTAAATTCTCAATTAGGATTTGTTTCATTAAATAGAAGATTAAATGATGGTGAAGTTTTAGCTGTTTCTTACGAGTATACTGTTGTAGGAGCGTCAAACGGAAAAACATCTTTCAAGGTTGGAGAATTTTCAAATGATGGGATTTCTTCGCCAGAAAATCTAGCTGTAAAATTATTGAGAAGTGAAATTTTAACCACAAAAAGAACGATAGCTGGGGTAGAGGAAGCATTTCCAACATGGAAACTAATGATGAAAAATATTTATGCTCTTGGAGCATCGCCATTAACACCAGATGGTTTCCGTTTTGAGATTCAATATAGAGATGATCAAACGGGAGTTTCTTCTAATACGCTTCAAAATGCACAAAGTACAGATATAGCTACTAAACCACTTTTACAAGTATTTAATTTAGATCGTCTAGATCAAACTCAATATCAAACCCCAGACGGTTACTTTGATTATGTAGAAGGAATAACAATTAATTCTCAAAATGGATATGTTATTTTTCCTGAAGCGGAGCCTTTTGGAGAAGACTTAGAATCATCTTTAGACGCCCCATCAGATGTTGATTTATACGTCTTTGATGAGTTGTATTTAGACACAAAAATTAATGTAAAAAACAACAATCAGAATAAAGACAAATTCCTATTAAAAGGGTATTTTAAATCTGAGGATAGTGGAGGAATACCACTAAACGCCTATAATGTTCCCAGAGGATCTGTAACAGTCACGGCAGGAGGAAGACAATTAGTTGAAGGGATTGATTATGTTGTTGATTACTTAGCTGGGCGCGTTCAAATATTAGACCCAGGACTTCAATCATCAGGGATCCCAATTAATGTTTCAACTGAAAACAATGCTGTTTTTAATCAGCAGAGAAAAACATTTATGGGAGTTGATGTTGAACATAATTTTAACGAAAATTTTATATTAGGAGCAACCATTTTGAATGTTAATGAAAGGCCTTTAACTCCAAAAGTAAATTTTGGAGGTGAGCCAATTAACAATACAATGCTTGGAATGAATATAGACTTCTCTACAGAGATGCCTTTATTTACCAAGCTAGCCAATAAATTGCCCTTTGTAGATACAGATGTCCCCTCAAATTTATCAGTAAGAGCCGATATGGCCTATCTGATACCGGGCTCTCCAAAAGGAATAGATGTTGTTGGCTCTGCAACTTCCTATATAGACGATTTTGAAGCTTCTCAAATTCCAATAAGTTTATTAACTCCATTACAATGGTATACAGCAAGTACACCAGACACTCCTACTTTCCCAGAATTTAATGGGAACTTAAGTAATGATAAAAGATATAATTATAAGAGGGCAAGGATAGCATGGTATACTATAGATCCAATTTTTTATGGAGCAGGAGACACTCCTGGGAATATAGATGCAGATGCTCTTTCAAGATCAGAGACTAGGCAAATTAATTATGATGAATTATTTCCAAATCAAGAATTGGACGTTACTCAACAGTCTTTAATAAGAACACTAGATTTAGCATATTTTCCAAGTGAAAGGGGTCCTTATAATTTTGAACAGCCTGCAGATATTTCGAATCCATCAAGATTAGAAAATCCAGAAGATCGTTGGGCAGGAATTATGCGCCCTTTAACAACTAATAATTTTGAACAAGCCAATGTAGAGTATATTCAGTTCTGGGTAATGGATCCATATACAAATTATTCAATTACCAATTCAGAAGGTTTACCATCAGGAATAAATCCACAAGATCTTCAAAATCAAGTAGGAGATTTATACATCAACTTAGGAAATATCTCTGAAGATATTCTTAAAGATAACAGGAAAATGTATGAAAATGGATTGCCAGAGGATGAGCTGTCAACAAATACAACAGAGACTATTTGGGGGAAAGTTCCAACAAATCCATCTATAATATACGCCTTTAATGAAGAGGATAATTCAAGAATTATACAAGACGTAGGATTGGATGGGCTAACTGATACAGAGGAAAGAGAGAAATATCCCGAATTAGCAAGTTTAGATGATCCAGCATCTGATAATTTTAAGTATTACAGAGGAGGTGATTTAGATGATTTAGACGCTTCGATAATTTCTAGATATAAACTTTTTAATAATACTCAAGGGAATTCACCAACACTAAATCAATCTCCAGAATCTTATCCAACATCTTCCTCTACCTATCCTGACGTTGAAGACATCAATAAGGATCAAACAATGAATACAGTTGAGAGTTATTTTGAATACAAAGTTTCTCTAAATAGTTCTGATCTAATAGTTGGGCAAAATTACATAGTTGATCAAAAAGACACTCAAGTTACATTAGATAACGGTGAGTCTCAAACAGCAAAATGGTATCAATTTAGAATTCCTGTAAGAAGTGGAACTCCAATAAATAATATATCTGACTTTAATAGCATTCGATTTATTAGAATGTTTATGACCAATTTTAAAATGCCCGTAGTTCTTCGTTTTGGAGAATTAGATTTGGTAAGAGGAGATTGGAGAAGATATACAAGAACTCTTGATCCTGCTATTACACCAGATCAGCCGCTAGAACAAGAGGAGTTAAATGATTTTGAAGTAGGGGTTGTTAATATTGAGCAAAATGAGGGTAGGTATGTTTTGCCTCCAGGAATAGAAAGGGAACGTTTACAAGGGAGTACAACCGTTCAACAACAGAACGAACAATCAGTAACATTAAAAGTCAACAACCTTCCTCAAAACAAGATAAGAGCTATATACAAAAATATAAGTGTTGACCTTCGAAGATATAAAGAGTTAAAGATGTTCATTCATGCAGAATCAACAATTATTAATGGTGTTGATGATGATGATTTAACTGCGATAGTAAGATTAGGTACTGATTTAAATGACAACTTTTATCAACTAGAAATACCTTTAAAAATATCTACATATGGCAGTTTAGCTCCGTTAGATGTGTGGCCAGAGGCCAACAATTTAGACGCTATGTTAGAACAGCTAGGGAAAATAAAATTAGCTAGAGATGTTGCCAATGCACCAATAAATGAATTATTTACATCAACCAATATCGATTTTGGAGACTTAGTCTTGAGAGTGAAAGGAAATCCAACTTTAGCTCAAATTAGAACTATTATGTTGGGTGTTAGGAACAATAACCCTTTAGAAAAAAGTGCAGAAATTTGGTTTAATGAATTGCGTTCAGCTGGTTTTGATAATGATGGAGGTTGGGCTGCAGTTGTTAATGCAGACGCAAATTTCGCAGATGTTGCCTCGCTTTCAATGACAGGAAGAATGCAAACCGTTGGTTTTGGAAATGTAGAGGATAGGGTAAGCCAACGATCTTTAGATGAAACTAAAGAATATGATATTTCTACAAGTATTAACATAGGGAAAATGATGCCTAAGAAATGGGGAATCGAATTACCAATGAATTACAGTGTAGGTGAACAATTTATTGACCCAAAATTTGATCCTCAATATCAAGATATACAACTAGCAGATGTTGAAGCAGCTAATTTACCGTCAAGTATTCCAAGAGGCACAGATGTTTCAAGAAATTATACAAAAAGATCAAGCATAAGCTTTATAAATGTTAGAAAAAATCGAAATCCAGAATCATCAAAAAAACCCAAATTTTATGATGTAGAAAACGTATCTGTATCCTATTCTTTTAACGAAGAATCTCATAGAGATTATAATATAGAAGGAGCATTGAATCAGAAAGTAATGGCAGCAGCCTCTTACAACTTTACTTTTAAACCGAAGTTTTATGAGCCTTTTAAGAAAAAAGAATTGTTTAAGAGTAAATATTTACAACTCATAAGAGACATAAATTTTAATCCAGTGCCTTCTAGTCTTGCCATTAATTCAAGGATAAACAGAAATTTTAATGAACAACGCTCAAGAAATTTAGTTGAAGGATTAAGTGCTCAACCAACTTTAAAACAAAGAAGGTTTTTATTTGATTGGGACTATGCTGTTGCATTTAATTTTACAAAATCTTTGGCAGTTAACTTTAATGCAACAAACAGTTTCATTTATGATGCTTTTGGAAGTGGAGACGACCTAGAAATTTTCAATAACTTTTTTAATATAGGTAGACCAACTCAATACAATCAAAAATTAAACACCACATATAAACTTCCTATTAATAAAATACCTTATTTAGGCTTTATGAGTGTAGATTATGCATATACAGCAGATTTTGACTGGAGAGCAACCTCACAAGACGCTTCAATTATAGAGAGAGTTGGAAATTTAATTCAAAATGCAAATACACATAATGTAACTGGATCATTAAATTTTGCTAAATTATACAAAGACACAAAATTTGAGAATTTGTTTTTAAAGAAAAAAAATAGAAAAAAATCTAGTTCAAACTCCTTAGACAAATCAACAACAAATAAACAAGTTTCTGCCCGAAAAAGAAAGAAAGAACCTTTTGGAAGAAAAGTTATCAAAGGATTTTATGATGTAATTACATCCGTAAAAACAGGAAAAATAAGCTACTCAGAAAATAATGGACAGTTGTTGCCTGGATATGAGCCAGAAGTTGGCTTTTTGGGAAGAAATAATTTTGGAGGTGGTCTTGCACCCTCTTTAGGTTTTGTTTTTGGGAGTCAAGTAGACATTAGAAATGCCGCTCTGGTAAATGGTTGGTTGGTAGCTCCAAGATTGGATGGAGAAGATTATTATGACAAAACATATACTAGAACACATTTTGATAAATTAGACTATAATTTTTCTCTGAAACCGGCAAAAGATTTAAATATTGAAATCACCGGGAATAAAATTAATACAAGAAGTTTAGCACAGCAATTAGATATAAGATTTGATTCCACCGATCCGGGAGGGAATGGATTTATAGATGAAAGTATTCCCGCTTTTATTACAGGAAACTTTAGTACTAGCTATTCTATGTTTTCAACAGCTTTTAAAAACGGAGATCAATTATTTAACCAATTAAGGACCAACAGAATTGCTATCTCAAGAAGATTAGGAGAGCAGGCTGGAATTGATGTTGATGATCCAGCAAATATTAACCCACTAGACGGAACAGTTGTTGGTTTTGGCACAAGTAGTCAAGATGTTTTATTACCCTCCTTCTTGGCAGCCTATTCTGGTAAAAATGCCAATAAAGTAAAGCTGGGAATATTTAGAGATATTCCTATACCTGCATGGAATTTAAAATATACAGGTTTTATGAAATATAAATGGTTTAAGGAGAATTTTAGTAGTTTCAGTTTAACTCACGGATATAAATCATCTTATACTGTTTCTAGCTTTACAAATAACTTGCAGTTTGATGATAATAATCCAACTATTACCAATGCAGCAGGAGATTTTGAATCTAGAACACTAGTTTCATCTGCTACATTAGTAGACGAATTTTCACCTCTAGTTCGAGTAGATATGAAAATGAAAAACTCATTTTCTATGAGAGGAGAACTCAAAAGAGATAGAACGCTTACCATGAATTTTAATAATAGTACACTAACAGATATTAAAGGGACGGAATATATTTTTGGTTTTGGATATGTTTTCAAGGATGTTAAAATGAAAACTTCTTTTACGGGAACAAAACAAACATTAAAAGGAGATATTAATCTAAGAGCTGATGTATCATTAAGAGATAACCTAACATTAATAAGATCAGTAAATTCAGATAATGACCAAATAAGTGGTGGACAAAAATTATTTTCAATAAAATTTACTGCAGATTATAGATTAAATAGTAATTTAACTGCGTCGTTTTATTACAATCATCAAACGTCTAGATATGCTATTTCAACAACATTTCCTAGACAGTCAATAAACGCAGGATTTAATTTTATATACAACTTAGGAGGAAATTAATAAAAATATAAAAAATGAATATTCCAATAGATTTAAAGTACACTAAAGACCATGAATGGGTAAAGATTGATGGAGATACAGCTACTATAGGTATCACTGATTTTGCTCAGGGAGAATTAGGAGATATCGTATATGTGGATGTAGACACCTTAGACGAAACAGTAGATAAAGACGATGTTTTTGGTTCTGTAGAAGCTGTAAAAACAGTTTCAGATTTATTTATGCCTTTAACGGGAGAAGTAGTTGAATTTAATGAAGGATTAGAAGACGATCCAGAAATTGTTAATAAAGACCCATATGTTGATGGATGGATTATTAAAATTACAATTACAGATCAATCACAAATAGCAGACTTATTAGATGCTCAAGCATATCAAAGCATTATTGGAGGATAATGCTATATTTATAGCTGTTTTTTTTACAATCTCAATAACGATTGGTAGTCTTGTAAAATCAGATTTAATAGCTGTAGAAATAGTATCAGTCTCTGATAAAACATATCACTTCATAGCTTATTTTTTATTAATGCTTTCTTGGCTATATGCTTTTTTTAAAAAAAAGTCATTTACACAGTATGTAAAATACATTATTATAGGTTGTATTGCTTTTGGCATCATTATTGAAATATTACAAGGTGTTACAACAACTTACAGAACATCTAGTTTTTTAGATGTTGTTGCAAATACCTTTGGAGTCGTATTTGCTTCTATAGTTTTTCATTTTTTTGAAAAAAAAATTAGACTATTTTAGTGTTAAACTTTGTAAATAAAATAATAATTTAGTTAAATTAGCCATCTATAAAAAACTTTCAGGAATGGAAATCAAGAAAAATCCAAAATCTAATTTAGAAAACTACAGCAAGCTGTTTATGCAGTTAGGCCTTGTATTAGCTTTATTTGTAACTTATGTAGCAATAGAAAAAAAGACTTTTGATCGTCAGTTTGGTGATTTAGGAGATGTAAATATGAATGCAGATATGGAAGAAGAAATTCCAATCACAGAGCGTATTGAACCTGAAATTCCAAAAACTCCGCCACCACCAACACCAGAAAAAATAGAGGTAGTTGAAGATGAAAAAGAAGTTGAAGAAACTGTTATAGAATCAACAGAAACTGATGAAACTGAAGCTGTTGAAGTTGAAGATATTGTAGAGGAAGCAGAAGAAGAAGAAGTAATTGAAGATGTGCCTTTTACCATCATTGAGGATGTACCAGTCTTTCCTGGTTGTAAAGGAAATAAAAAAGAACTAAAATCATGTTTCAACAAAAAAATGCAAAAGCATTTTGGAAGAAAGTTCAACGCAGATTTACCAAATGATTTAGGAATGTCTCCTGGAAAGAAAAGAATAATTATGCTTTTCAAAATTAACAAATTTGGAGATATAGTTGATATTAGAGCAAAAGCTCCACACCCTAAACTTCAAAAGGAAGCTATCCGAATTATTAAGTTACTTCCAAAGATGAAACCTGGAAGGCAAAGAGGAAAGGCAGTAGGTGTAAAGTATACATTGCCAATGAGAATTGAGGTAGAATAATTTTACATTGACATACATCATAACAAATCCTAGCCGTTTGGCTGGGATTTATTATTTATATGACATTCCTTATTTTAGGATTCCTCTAATTATATTTTCAATAATAAGTTGTATTTTCGATGTAAAATTTAATTATTTTTCTTGCACATGAAACCCTATTTTGCTCATGAAACTTCTGTTATAGATCCCGATTGCACCATCGGTGAGGGAACAAATATCTGGCATTTTAGCCACATTATGTCTAATTGTGTTCTTGGGAAGAACTGTAATCTTGGACAGAATGTGGTAATCTCACCAGAAGTAATTTTAGGGAATAATGTTAAAGTACAAAATAATGTTTCTGTTTACACAGGTGTAATATGTGAAGATGATGTTTTTTTAGGTCCTTCTATGGTTTTTACAAATATTATAAATCCAAGAAGTGCTATTAAAAGAAAAGATCAATATAAAAAAACACACGTTAAAAAAGGAGCTAGCATTGGTGCCAATGCAACCATTATTTGTGGAATCGATATCGGTGAGTATGCTCTCATTGGTGCTGGTTCTGTAGTTGTTAAAGATGTATTACCCTATGCTTTAGTTGTAGGAAACCCCTCTAGACAAATTGGTTGGATTAGTGAATATGGTCATACATTAAAATTTAATGAACATGGAACCGCTACCTGTCCTGAAAGTGACGAAAAATATCAATTAAAAAATAATACAGTAGTAAAAATCAGTCCCTAAATGAAGAAATTAACCCTCCTAATCTATTTTTTTTTAACCTCATTAATTTCCTTGTCTCAAGAGGAAAAATTCCCAACTTTTAAAGAGTGTGATGGGGAAGAATTAGAAAATAATAGTGTTTGTTTTTATAAGCAAACTAAAGAAATATTCTACAAAGAATTTAAAGTTCCCTCTATTGTTAAAAAGGAAAATTACGCAGAGGTTTTGAACGCTATTTTTGTTGTTACCAATAAAGGTGCATTTAAGTTAATCTATTTAAACTCACCTTATGAGGATCTTAAGATAGAAGTTGCGAGAGTATTTGAAAAATTTCCAATCATAACTCCAGCATTTTATAATAATCATTCTATAGAAATGCAGTTTGTACTACCCATAAATCTTTCTTTTTCAGAAACAGGTTCAATTGAGAATATCCCCAACATAAAAAACCAAAAAAAAGATATTCAAAAAGTTGTTTTACAAGAAAATAACACCTCAAAAAATCCATTATACTTTAGTCAGTTAAATATTCCTTTTACACACCAACGCTATGTAGATTATGAGTATGCTATGCATAAAACAACCAATCATAGCACAACCAAACCATTTTTATATAAAGATATAAATGAACTAATTAATCTTGATTCTGTAAAGAAACTCTTTTTAAAGCCAAAAAAGAACACATGGTTGGGTAGAAAAGTTTGGAACGAGCACTTATTATCTGTTCATGAAGACGATTATTGGTTTAATCTAGATTTTTTAGTTGATGTTCAGTTAGGTAAAGATAATTCAAAGAACAATTCGTTTACTTACAACAATTCTAGAATTTTACAAGTAAATGGAGGGCTTGGAGAAAAGTTTTCATATTCTGCGACTATTTATGAGAGTCAAGCAAGATTTGCAGGATATGTAAACGAATTTATTTCAAACAGATCATTGGTTAATAGACCGGCTTTTTCCGAAGGACTTGTTCCTGGTAGAGGAAAAGCAAAAGGATTTAAAGAGAATGCATTTGATTATCCTGTAGCTGAAGGGTATTTATCATATACCCCTAATAAATTTTTGCAATTTCAGTTTGGACACGGAAAGAATTTTATTGGTGATGGATATAGATCATTTATTCTTTCAGATGTTGCAGCCCCGTCTTTATATTTAAAAGCCTCAGTTGATTTTTGGAAATTTAAATATACAAATCTGTGGATATGGGGGAATGATCTAAGAAGTGGAGCAGTTATAAACACTAGCGAACATGCAAGAAAATACATAGCCATTCATTATTTAAGTATTAATCTATCAGATAGATTAAATATTGGGCTATTTGAAACTGCTGTAAGTGCGAGTGAAACAGGTATTGATGCAGGATTTTTAAACCCAGTAATTTTTTATAGATCAGTAGAATTTAATAGAGGGGAAGATTCGGGGAATGCTTTAGTTGGACTTACAGCTAAATATAAATTATCTAGCCAAACTTCCTTATACTCACAACTTGTTATTGATGAATTCTCAGTTGGAAATCTAACGAATTTAGGGGATTGGAGAAACAAATTTTCAGTACAATTAGGAGCTAAGTATTTTGATGCGTTTAATGTCAAGAATTTGTATGTTCAAGGAGAGTTTAACTATGCAAGACCTTATACTTTTGCTCATAGAACTCCAATTTTAAATTATGGAAATAATAATCAAGCTTTGGGTCATTTATGGGGAGCAAATTTTTGGGAATTAATTGGTGTCGCTAGATATAAAAAAGACCGTTGGAGTGGAAGTGCAAAGGTAGTTTTTGGAGAAAAAGGATTTGATTTTATTGATGAAAGTGTTAGTTATGGAGGAAATATATTTCAATCGTATGACGATAGAGTTTCAGACACAAGTAATTCAATAGCACAAGGAAATACTGCATCTATTTTTAATATTGATATTCAAGGAGATTATTTACTAAATCCTTCTAATAATTTAAGTTTATTTGCCGGCTTAAGCTATAGAAATTTTTCAATAGATGAAACAACAAACGGGTTTTCAACTAATAATAATGTTTGGATAAGAGCTGGTATAAGAGCAGATTTATTTAATTGGTATTTTGACTTTTAATAAAAAAACCTCTGTTTAGAGGTTTTTTTATTGTTCATCTTATTATTTAGGATCCTGATACTTGAAATATCCTTCGACAGGAATCATTAAATGATCATAGCCAGTTCCTTTAAACATAACATAAGGAGCACCAGTATTAAAATTAGTGGTTTGCCCATCTAATGAAGCTGGGTTCTTGGGGAAAAGCATCAAGTGTGCCCCTGATTCTATCCACTGACCCTCAGCTGAATCTTCTTCATTAAAAACTAATTGTTTTGTATTGTCTTCTCCCATGTCACCATGAAGCATCCAAGCCCATCCGTCTGTATCCATTTCAGGAGTTTTCCCTCCCATGTAAGCCATAGCCCATTGCATTGCTGGGGCATCTCCTACCATAGCCATTGCTTCATGTGGGTTTTTCCATCCATTTTCAGGATCAGACATTCCTCTAGGATTTGCTGCCATGGCAGTCCAGCCATTAGTCCCCTCTCTCAAAACTGTTCCGTCTACGTCTACTACTGTACAATTATTTGCTATAAAAGATGGTGCTGCTGTACTGTAAGCCCATATTTTCCATTCAGTCGATGTATGAGGACCGTCTGGTTCTCCATTACTGTTTTCTGTAATAGAGGTGTTATTACAACTTATAATTAAAGCTGTAGATAAAATTAGTAATAAAAAATTTTTCATTTTTTTCATTTTTAAGTTGTGTAATTAATCAAACTCTTTTGCTAAATCTGCAGAGTCATACCATTCCATATAGTGAGCTAATTTACCTTCTTCATTAAATTGTAAAACAGCATACCATTTTAACATACTCTTTTTGCCATTGGAGGCAAAATTAGAAGTCCAAGTGCCATAAGCCCTAACATTTCCATCAGGTAAGTTATTCTCATCTAATGCAGCAAAATATTGAGGGTTTGTGAGTTTTTTATTATCATAGTTAGACATGAAAAATCGAAAGGCTTTTTCCCATTCTGTCTTAGGAAGAGAATCCATTCCAACTGCAGGTGGAGACCAAATAAAGTCTTCACTCATATACTTATCTGAAAAGAATGCTGTAGAATCGTTTTGCATAAATGCTTCAAGCCAAGCTTTAGTGGTTTCAGTATTTTTATTGAAAACATTCATTTTAGAAGTAACGTTAGATTGATTATTGTTTTGGCACCCAGTCAAAAGCGCAAAAGCAAAAGCACAGAATAATAGTTTTTTCATTTTGATAAGTTTTTAGTTTTCTAAATATACTAATTTTTACAAACAATGGCAAACAGCAACTAATTATAAAGCTTTTAATCTCTTTATTTTACCAAGTAAATTTTGACTTTAAACGTAGGATTTTGTATTTTTACATAGATAAAATTTAAGTAATGAAACACATAATTATAGTTGCATTTGGGTTGTTATTTTTTGCGAGTTGCGGAAAAGAGAAAAAGGTAAATACTTCTCAGAAAGAAATTAAGAAAACTAAAGTAACTGTTCCTAAAAAAGAAAAGACTACCAAAAAAGAATCAGCTGTAGTTGTGGATTCAGAAGGTGTTGCAAACGTGACTATAACTTCCAATGATGGAATGAGATTTGATGTAAGGAAAATTAAAGTAACTTCTGGACAGAAAGTAAGATTAACTTTAAATCATTCAGGAAAATTAGATAAAAAAATTATGGGTCATAATGTTGTTATTCTAAAGAGTGGAGTTAAAGCTTCTTCATTTGCAGTAAAAGCGGCTTCATCAAAAAGTAATGACTACATCCCTGAGGGAACTACTGATGTGATTGCTCATACTAAAATGATTGGCGGTGGAGAATCAACAATGATTGAGTTTATAGCCCCTGAAAAAGGAACCTACGATTATATTTGCAGTTTCCCTGGGCACTTTGCTATGATGAAAGGAAAATTAATTGTTGAATAAGTTTTCAATTAATTTTTATAGTTCTAGTATTTGAATGTTTCTAAACTCTACCGGATGACTTTCGCTTTGAAGAGAAATGTACCCGTTAGTTAATGCCTCACCATCTTTGGCTTGAATATCTTCTGAGGCACTATCTAGATACTCTCCTCCAATACTAGGTTTAGAATAGCTAATTGCAAGTTCACCATCTATAAAATGAGTTATCGAATTTCCATCAACAATAACCTCAGCTTCAATCCATTCTTCACCATAATATGTTTTGCTTTC
>ERZ1046367.167-NODE-167-length-53252-cov-19.608380_pt1 | contig 53252 bp, 45 predicted proteins | sample MGYA00383091_ERZ1046367 | MGnify/ENA primary metagenome ERZ1046367 (study PRJEB29581, sample SAMEA5548361) | metagenome | biome: marine; feature: coastal; material: water | depth 50 m | study: Short-term variability in the microbial, nano- and picoplankton... | reverse complement strand
ACTGTTTTATATACACTTTTTATTCCAAAACCCCACAATATACTTCCAATGTTGATGTAGCCCACTTCATTTAAACTCGATAAAACAACTTTAGTCATAATTTAAGAGTAAAATATTAACAAATATAATAAATATTTTCTCAAATAATTAGTTACTAGCTTCGAAAGCTTATGATTCTATAAAAAAGTAAAACCATAACGAGCACCGAATAAATTATTGGTTCTATTTGCCAAGTTTTCGTTAAAAGTAAATAATGAAGAGATGCGCCTATTGCTATCACATATACTAATTTATGGAGATGCTTCCAATTTCGAAGCCCAAGTTTTCTAATAGATAAATTATTTGAGGTAATTGTTAAAAATAGCATCATAACTGCAGAAACCATACCAAATGTAATATAAGGTCTTTTCAAAATATCTTTCCACAGCTCATTTGTATTAAGTCCTAAATCTAAAATGAGATATGATAAAAAATGCAAACAAATATAAATAAAAGCTATAACACCAAACACGCGCCGAAATTTGATAAAGTTTATATTTGCTAGATCTTTTAATGGTGTGATTAACAATATAAATAATATTAACTTGAAGCCTAGCTCACCTATTGAACGCTCGTAAGTTCGAATAGGATCTGGCCCCAGCTGATTATTAAAAAGTGCATAAGTCAGATAAACTGCTGGGGACACTAATATCAGACACACAACCCAAATAGGTACCTTCTGAAATAAACCGTTTAAAGCTCTTGTTGTATTCATGATATTATTTAAATTTATCTAAATGTGATGCGTTTGTATTTAAATCTAATAAAATTTACTTAAATCCATTCCAGAATATAGGCTAGCCACTTCTTCCTCGTATCCATTAAACATGGGTGTATCCCTCTTTGCCCCACTAAATAATGGAGACCCTAGTTTAAAAATACTCCCGCCAATTACCCTCTCGGTGGCTTGACTCCAGCGCGGGTGATCAACAGTAGGGTTTACGTTAGAATAGAACCCATACTCCTGAGGAGCTAATTTATTCCAAGTAGTTTCTGGCTGAGTATCTGTCAAAGTAATCCTCACAATTGATTTTATGGATTTAAATCCATATTTCCATGGTACAACTAATCTTAATGGTGCGCCATTTTGATTTGGAAGAGATTCTCCATACATTCCCGTTGCAATCATTGCCAAAGGATTTCTTGCCTCGTCTAAACGTAAACCTTCCACATATGGCCATGGAAATCTCGGATTTGCTCCAATGCCAACCATTTCCGACGGTCTATTTAAAGTTTGAAATGCAACATATTTTGCTTTTGATTGTACGCCTACTTTATCCAATATTTTGCTTAATGAGAACCCAATCCAAGGAACAACCATTGACCATGCTTCAACACATCTAAAGCGATAAATACGTTCCTCTAAATCTATACCAGCCAATAGATCATCTAAATCATAATCTCCTGGATTATTTACAAGGCCATTAACTTTTACACTCCAAGGTGATGTTTGCATCATGCTTGCATTATTTTTGGGATCACCTTTACCAGTACCAAATTCATAAAAATTATTATAGCTCGTTGCATCTGATTTTGATGTAATTTCAGCATCAACAGTATAGTTTGTTTTAGTATGTTTCAGAACATCCGCATAAACACTATTTGGTAAATAGGAAGAAATCCCGACCGCTGAGGTTCCTGCAATAATCTGTCTACGATTCAAAAAAACTTTTTTGGGAGTAACATCCGAATATTTTAACTTATTTTGGAATATAGTCATTTTTTTGAGTCCTCTTTTATTAATACATGGCCTTTATTAAATTTATATCAAATTTTAATCTTTGAGAATTTGCTATGATTAACCCGTTGACTTGAAGTAAAAATATAAAAGTCCAACAATTAATAAAATTCCTGGAACACCCAAAAATCTCCTAATTAATCCAAAAACTAATGTACGCAATAAAAATCCCATGTCTAATATCTATTTTTTTTATAGCTAAATTAAAAGTAGAATCTTATTTTATTGTTAATCAAATTAAGGTTGAATCAATCAACTTCGATTGACAGACACAAACATATTGATCAAAGAACTTAAAATAATTTTGGAGCTTTAAAATGAATGCTGATGATCGGTTAATAGTCGCCCTAGATGTACCAAACTTACTGGATGCAGGAAAAATTGTTGATAAACTTGGTAGAAGTGTTTCATTTTATAAAATTGGCCTAGGAATGCTTACTGGTGGTGGTCTTGCATTAGCTAGCGAGCTCAAAGAGAACGGCTTTAAAATTTTTTTAGATATGAAGTTTTTTGATATTGGAGCTACGGTTGAAAAAGCAGTTTATGGTATAGCCCAATATAATTTTGACTTTTTAACAGTGCACGGTGATCCTCATGTGGTCAGAGCAGCTGTGGCTGGCAGAGGAAACAGCGCCACAAAAATTTTAGCTGTTACTATTCTTACTTCATTGGATCGTGAAGATTTAAATGAAGCTTTAATTAAAAGTGGTACAATCACAGACCTTGTCTATGAGCGCGCAAGAAATGCATTTAAGGCAGGTGCTGATGGTATTATTGCTAGCCCTCAAGAAGCAGCATTAATTAGATCACTCCCTGAAGCCACAGGAAAATTAATCGTAACACCAGGAGTGCGCCCATCAGGTTCATCATTAGGCGATCAAAAACGAGTTACTACTCCCTCTGAAGCTATCATAAATGGTGCAGATCATATAGTTATTGGGCGTCCAATTTGGGCATCTAAAAATCCATTAGACTCAGTAAAAGTAATTTTAAACGAACTCAATAAAATATAATTTCATAGATATAAAAGTAATTATTTGCTTTCACAAAAATAATGATAATCTTTCTACATGAATTCTATATGTAGAGATTGTCTAGCCCAAATAAATGAAAATACTTCAAGGTGCCCATACTGCAGTAGCCCTCGGGTTTTGTCACATCCTGAATTATTTTCTTTAACAACTGCTCACATAGACTGTGATGCATTTTATGCTAGCGTCGAGAAACGAGACAACCCTGAATTCAAGGATAAACCCTTAATCATTGGAGGTGGTAAAAGAGGTGTAGTATCTACAGCTTGTTACATCGCACGAATAAAAGGTGTTAAATCTGCTATGCCCATGTTTAAAGCATTAAAGCTTTGTCCTGAAGCTATTGTCATAGCTCCAAGAATGGAGGCATATGCCAAAGCATCCAAAGAAATAAACGAAATGATGAGTGAACTCTCACCATCAATTGAACCATTATCTTTAGACGAAGCTTTTATAGATTTAAGGGGTACAGAAAAGTTACATGGTGAACCTCCAGCACTATCGATGGCAAGGCTTGTGCAGCGCATAGAAAAACAACTAAAAATTTCAGCATCAGTAGGCCTATCATATAATAAATATTTAGCTAAGCTTGCTTCTGATCTAGATAAACCTCGCGGATTTTCAATAATTGGAAAATATAAAATTGAGGAGTTTTTAGCACCCAAAAGTATTGGCCTCATTTGGGGAGTTGGCAAAGTTGCTCAAATGAGACTTGAACAAGACGGCATTAGGATATTTGCCGATTTACAACGTCGCAGCCATCAAGAATTAATTGATAAATATCAAAATATGGGAGATCATCTTTGGCACTTATGTCGAGGGATAGACAATAGAAATGTAATAGCAAAAAATGTAATAAAAAGTATTTCTAAGGAAACCACTTTTTCATCCGATATTAATAACATAGAAAAATTAGATGGATACATTTGGCGATTATCAGAGCAAGTTTCCCAACGCGCAAAAACAAAAAACTTACTTGGTCACGTAATAACACTTAAAATTAAAACAAAAAAATTCAAAACTATTTCAAGGAGGAAAACACAACGAGAACCGACACAAATTGCCGAAAAAATTTATGCTGAAGCACGAAGAATGTTAGATGAAGTAGCAAGTGAAGGCCCATTTAGACTTATTGGTGTAGGAATAAGTAATCTTATAGATGCTGATAAAATAGACCAATTAAATGATTTTTTAAAAACAGATGAAGCAAAAAAAGCTGATGCCGAAAGAGCAACAGACTTAATAAAAAAACGTTTTGGTAAAAACGCAATTCTTAAAGGCCGTAGTTTACGATAAATTTTTAAATAAATTATTTACCAATTGAAACAATATCACGAATAACTGTTTTTAATTTATATTTTAGATCGTAATATTTATCAGATTTTTCAACTAATTTTTCATTTAAGTATAGACCACGATCTATTTCAATTTGTATAGCATGCTGATTGATTGATGGGCGACCATAATTTTTTAGAATATAGGCCCCTGAAAAAGGAATGTTTTGTGATACCCTAAAACCAGTATCTTCAAACGAACTTTTAATTTGCTCCATTATATCTGATGAACAGGAAGAACCAAATCTATTTCCCAATACTATATTTGGTGATTTTCCATCAGAAGACCTGAGGCTGTGAGTTGACCGCATAGGCATCGAATGACAGTCAATCAAAATTACTTTACCAAACTCTAATTTTGTTTGGTCCAAGAGTTTTTTTAATTTATAATGATATGGGAAATAAGATTTATCTAAACGCAAATTAGCTTGTTCGATTGTCATTTTTCCCGATTGTATATTATTTCCTTTTGATACAATTCGCGGTATCACACCAAGTCCAGATAATACTCTAGAATTTAATATGTTTTTATTTACACCTTGTATTATTGCACTATCTAGTTCATCTGCCTGGCGATTTAAATCAACAAAAGCACGTGGTGCAACTGCGGTCAGAAGTGGTGCGCCAAATTCAGTAACACTAGAAAACAGATCATCAACATAGGCATCTTCAGAAGCACGTATTTCTGGTTTTTTTAACAAAGAATTTTTTAAAAACGATTCTGAATAACTCCGACCACTATGTGGAGAATTAAACACCATAGAAGTAGTCTGGACTTCAGGTTCTTTTAAAATATAACATTCATCAATCATTTTATCAATTTATATGTAAAAAAATAAAAAATAAAACGCTTAAACAAGGGTCTTGAATACATTTGAATTACAATCTATAGAAACCACTCGCAGGAAACATTTTATATGTATCTTGATCTTTTGGGGGCGTATAGCTCAGCGGGAGAGCACTTCGTTGACATCGAAGGGGTCACTGGTTCAATCCCAGTTACGCCCACCAATACAGCCCTTTCGGGCTAACTTAAACTGGCGCATCGCTTTTGTGATGTGCGAAAAAGGAGAAGGCCCATGAAGGTCAAAAGCTCACTTCGCTCGCTAAAAGCGCGCCACCGCGACTGTCGTGTCGTGCGCCGCAAGGGCCGAGTATATGTTATTAATAAAACTCAACCTCGCTTTAAAGCGCGTCAGGGATAACATATAACCAATACGAGATTTTAAAGCCGCTTTTAAGCGGCTTTTTTCTTTTTAACACAATAGTTTAATGAATATTCAGTATCGTATGAATTTAGCATTTCAAAAAAAGATGCAGGAAAATTAGGTTATATTCTTCACTGTTTAATGCTTTAAGTTCAGCTGATTAGATACGAATAATAAATTTATATCTAAATCATATACAAAGCGAATCTAATAACACTTACTCTGCCGCCACCTGAGTCGTTTTCTCTACTTTTACAGCAGAAAATTTAAACTCTGGGATTTTACCAAATGGATCTAAAGCTGAGTTTGTCAAAATATTTGCTGCAGCTTCGACATATGCAAACGGTAGGAATACCATATCCTCAGACACTGCCCTGTCAGCTCTCGCCATCACATCAATGGTTCCTCGCTTTGTAGTTAAGGTGAGCATTTCACCCGCAACCACTCCAAGTTTTCTTAATGTTTTAGGATGCAATGAGCAGTTTGCTTCAGGTTCAACAGCATCTAAAACTGTTGCTCGTCTAGTCATAGAACCTGTATGCCAGTGCTCCAGCTGCCGCCCTGTTGTCAATATCATAGGATATTCAGCGTCAGGAACATCATCAGGAGCAATGATCGACGCTGGAGTAAATTTCCCTCTACCATCTAAACGAGGAAAACCATCACCAAAAACAATTGATTGCCCAGGGTCAGATGGAGATAAACTAGGATAAGTCACCACACTTTCTTTCTCCAAACGATCCCAAGTAATATTATTCAATGATTCCATATTGAGCTTCATTTCATCAAAGATTTGTTTTGGGTGTGTGTAATCCCAATCTAAGCCACAACGTTTTGCAAGCTCCACTGTAATTGCCCAATCTTCACGCGCATCCCCTGGAGCAGATATAGCTGCACGGCCCATTTGAACTTGTCGATTGGTGTTTGTAACGGTACCATTTTTTTCTGCGAAAGCTGATGCTGGAAATATTACATCTGCATAATTTGCTGTTTCTGTTAAAAAGATGTCTTGAACAACCAAATGGTCTAGTTTTGCTAGAGCATCACGCGCATGTTCCACATCTGGATCAGACATAGCTGGATTTTCTCCAAGTATATACATAGCTTTTATATTGTCATTATGAATTGCTTCCATAATTTCAACTACAGTCAATCCACGTTCAGAGCTAAAATCTTCTGATTGCCATACTTCAGTAAAAGCTGACCTAACACCATCATCCGAAACTGGTTGATAATCTGGCAAGAACATAGGTATCATTCCAGCATCTGATGCACCCTGAACATTATTCTGGCCCCGCAGGGGGTGTAAACCTGCACCCGGCTTACCAACATTTCCGGTCATAAAAGCAAGTGAAATTAGACAACGTGAATTATCTGTACCATGTATATGTTGAGATACACCCATACCCCAAAAAATCATACCAGCTCTTGCACCAGCAAATGTACGAGCAACATCACGAAGCATTTCAGCCTCAATTCCACAAATTGGTGCCATTTTTTCTGGACTGAAATCTTTTAAATGTTCTTTTTGCGCTTCCCAATTTTCTGTATATTTAGCAACATAATCATCATCATAAAGCCCCTCTTCAACAATAACATGCATGATGGCATTTAACATTGAAACATCAGCACCTGGTCTAAATTGTAGCATATGAGAAGAATGGCGCTTTAATGCTTGCCCCCTTGGATCCATAACTATTAATTTCCCACCACGTTTACTGAATTGTTTAAAATAAGTGGCTGCAACTGGATGATTTTCTGTAGGATTAGCACCTATTACAATTGCTACATCTGAATTTTCAATTTCGTTGAAAGTTGCTGTAACTGCAGCTGATCCAACATTTTCCATTAATGCGGCAACAGATGATGCGTGACATAACCTAGTACAGTGATCAACATTATTATGTCCAAAACCCTGGCGGATAAATTTTTGAAATAAATACGCTTCTTCATTTGTACATTTTGCAGATCCAAATCCAGCAACTTCACGACCACGACCTCGAAGTCCGTTAGCAGCAAATGTTAGAGCCTCTTCCCAAGATGCTTCGCGAAAATGGCTTGATGGGTCTTCTGGGTTAACATTCAGACCTTTTGGTGCACCATCTCGTCTAATCAAAGGCTTTGTTAAGCGATGATCATGATCAATATAATCAAACCCAAATCGACCTTTCACACACAAACGATTTTCATTTGCTGGACCATCAATTCCATCTACCCATCTTACTTTATCATCTTTTATTTTTAAACTTATTTGGCAACCTACTCCACAAAACGGGCATACTGATTTAACTTCACGATCAAAGTCCATGCTATCACCAATTTGGGATGCATCAACATTAGATGCAGGCATTAGTGCACCAGTCGGACATGCTTGAACACATTCACCACAAGCAACGCACGAGGATTCACCCATTGGATCATCCATATCAAAAACGATTTTTGCATCATGCCCGCGCCCTGCCAACCCAATGACATCATTCACCTGGACCTCTCTACATGCACGAACACACAAGTTACACTGAATGCAAGCATCAAGATTCACATTCATTGCAACATGACTATCATCCAATAAAGGAATTCTTTCTATTTCTAATTCTGGAAATCTACTTGCTGAAACATCTTCTAATTTTGCCATGTCCCATAAATGAGATGACTTATCATGCGCCTTTTCATTTGATGGTTGATCTGTAACTAATAATTCCATCACCATTTTTCGAGCTGATTTTGCACGATGACTTTCAGTTTTAACTACCATATCTGGCGTAGGTGTTCTTATACATGATGCGGCTAATGTTCGCTCACCGTCGATTTCAACCATACATGCTCTGCAGTTACCATCTGATCGATAACCTTTTTTTCCAGAATGGCATAAATGTGGAATGGTAGTACCTTGTCTCTTAGCTACTTCCCAAATTGTTTCACCTGGTTCTGCTATTACAGAGTTACCATCTAAATTAAATATAATTTCATCAGTCATTTGAATTCCTAAAAGACAATTATCTTTGAATTATCATAAATTTGCCTTAAATCCAAAGGAAGAACCGACATACAAGGTAAATTTTACGCCTTGCAGCATAACAGTCATTACTCTTAAATTATTTTTTTGAGAATAGCCAAAAATATAAAAAGGCTGGCAAAAAATTACTCATTCTAAAAATCAAAGAAAACATTACTGGGAAATTAGTTTGAAAGCGGTTTCTTTGCATTGCACGTATCACATGCTTGGCAGCATCTTGTGCCGTCATTATGAAAGGCATTTTGAAATTATTTTTTTCTGTAAGCCGGGTTTTTATAAATCCAGGGTTTATTAGTTGAACTTTAATATTAGCTTTATATAAATCAGCTTTAATATTCTCAGCCAAATGCATCATACCAGCTTTTGATGCGCCATATCCAATTGCGTTTGGTAATCCTCGAAATCCTGAAAGGCTACCAATCATTACAACATGGCCATAATTTTGAGCAATAAATTTTGGCACTACTAACCCTAAGACCCTTGCCGCTCCTGTAAAATTAATTGCAATCATTTTATCAACTTCATCAATATTCCATGATGTAGAATTTAGTGGGGTATAATCTCCTGCAGCATATACGATTCCATCAATTTTCCCTACTGCTTTAAATGCTTTTCTAACTGAATTTATATCACGAACATCAAGAGATATTACCTCTGCTTTTGTCCGCAAACTTAATTCATCTAATCTAACCTTATTGCGCGCACTAACTACTAGCTCAACACCCAGATTTGAAAGCTGTATCGCAAGCTCACGCCCCAAACCTTCTGAAGCTCCAATAATCCAGTATTTTTTCCCGTTTAATTTCATTTATCAATTTTACGCATATTGGCTACCAGTTCACCAACCTTTAGGCCAAATTTTCGAAATTGAGATCTATTTATTATAGTACCATTTTCCATTAAATATAACCAATCAACCGTGTTTAAAACATAACTACCTGCAGATTTTGGCAGTTTTATGTTATAACATAATCGCACTCCACTACCGGATTGTTTACCTCTACCTGTTCCAATAATATCGGGCGCAGTTGCCTCAATTAAACCGTCATTACTATTTACTTTCAAATCCCAAGCACGTTCTAGTGTATCGCCGTTATCATAAGAAAAAGATTCTGTCATATGGCCAATATTACCCTTCCATTTAGCATGCATATGAGCAACAAATCTTGTATTTACTCTACCAAAAGGACCATAAATCACTCCTTCACAAATCATATCTCCACAAAGCCTTTCACGTATATCAAATTTGGTGCCTTGATGTGCATAGTGGTCAGGATTTTGAGATAAAAACCCCAATTTTACACTACAAAACCAAATTATAAATAACGCTAAAACTGTACCAAACAGCAAGGTTGAAAACAATAAAGTCATTTAAATCTCCTTTAAGTAATTCGACGAAAGTACCATCACAGCCCCTAACTTTAGGATGCATGGAACCCCCGCATAAAGTAGCGTTAGCGTCCAAAGTGCTTTTGCAGTATTAATTTCGATTGTAGAAAATCCAGACCAATCTAAAATAGGTAAAACAAAAGCAGCAGCAACCGCTAATGTAAACTTAGCGCAAAAACTCCAAACACCAAAAGCTTGCCCCGCTGTAACTCCAATATGATCTATCCTACGAGCAAAAACTGCAGGTAATATTGTCATATCAGCGCCTAGTGTAAAACCAGAAAGAGCACAAACTACAGCAAACGCTAAATAGTCTCCTGAACTTAAACTTAAAACATATGCAAAAATAAAAATTGATGACATCATTGCAAACAAAAGTATCTTCTTTGCGGGAAAGTACTTACCTAATTTGCCCCAAATTGGAACTGATAGTGCTGCAGAAATAAAAAATACCACTAGAAATAATCCAGCCGAAAATTTAGGCCCAAGGCAATATTCAACGTAGAATAAAAACAAGGTTGTAGTTATTGCAAGAGGCGCAGCATTTAACAGTGCAATTATAATTAATCTACGCAATATTTGATCTTCAAAAATAAGCTTCAAATTACTTTTAGGTAATATACTAACCTGCCATTCTTTTGACATTAGAATAATGGAAAATAATACGACCAATGCAAATGATATTGAAAACCAAGTCATATTTTTTTCTATTCCAAAATTTATAAATATAACTGGAAGCACAGAAGCTAAACATACGCCTACTAAACCTCCAGTCTCTCGCCACACAGCTAATTTTATATGCCCCCTTTGGCCAAGACTTTTAGCTTTAAGCACACCTTGCGAATAAAATAAAATTGATAAAACAGAAAAACTAGAAAATAAAAATATCATGCAAATAACAAACCAAACTAAAGGATTACCTATTGCAGGAACAGAAAATGTAGCCACCATTGAAATTGCAATAGTTAGTCCCATTAGTTTCACTAATGAACTACGACTAATTTTAATAACGTCCAGACCCCAACCAATTAGCGGGTCTTGTATGAAATCAATACATCTGAGGACTAAGAGTGTCACTCCAATTATTGTTAATGAAATGTCATAATTATCTAAAAAATATTTTGGCGCATGCAGATAGATTGGCAAACCAGCAAAGGCAAGCATTCCTGCAAAAAAACTGTATTTAATTAGACCAAGATTCATTATTACAATCCTTGCAACCGCAATGATCCTTCGACATCACGTGTATTATTACCAAGCCAAATATTAAAAAAACTTTTGCGTATATTTGGCATCCCAAGATTGCATTGTTGTTTTCCATTATAAAAAAAACTAATATTATCTTTATTGTTTGCTAGTGCAGTAATTCTATCGCCTGAAGATACATCAACAAAACAGTTTGATAATAAGCCAACCAATTCTTTTTCTTTTTCAGCTGTCAAAGCTTCAATTCTGTTGATTTCATTAATTGTAGATTTTATCAGTGTCTTTTTTTTAAAGCTTCTCAGATATGTGAGCGTCAAAGCAAAGGTACCTTCAATATTAAAAGGCTCAGCATCTGGAGTATATAGTGTTCCCGTATATAACGATATTCCAAAAAAAGAAGTGACTGTTTCACCTTTCTTATACCACTCTTTGTGTATTTTTTCTGAACTTTGTGCGAGTAATATTTGTGTAGAAGCGTTTAAGGTAATAAAAAAAAATACAATTATATACTTTATCATCTCGAAACGTCCTTACTATTGGGTATTGGTCGTTTTCTGAAGGTCGCACCTTTATATTTCAGTTTTATTGCTTGCCAATGTATTAGAGCTAGTACGCGTATAGAGCCTAAGGGCCTCAATAATATTGCTTTTAAGATAGACTTATTTGTTAATTTTTGCCGAAATCCAGAAAAAGTAGCTAACACACCTTTATCACTATTTCTAAAATCAATCCAAATACCTACAAATTTTTCTGTAACTTCAAAGCGAAATTTATATTCCCCTGATATTTCCTGAAATGGCGAAACATGAAATACTTTTCTGGCTGTTAATGTCTGATCTTTTTTTATTATAGACATATCATCGTGATGACACAAATAACTATGCCTATCACCAAATGTATTACTCACTTCTGCTATAACTAATCTTAAATTTTCAGATTCATCATAAATCAACCAAAAACTGACTGGGTTGAACACATGATTAAATATCCTTGGTTGAGCTAAAAGGAACACTTTACCTTTGATCAAATCTTTAAAGCCAAACTCTAATAAAACTTTACGAACCCAATTTAAACCATGTTCAGAATAAGATAAGCTACCATAATCATTGTCATATAATGCTACTAAGTTCTTTTTATTCCTGGAGTATAAAACTGGACCATCAAGGTCTTTCATATCAGTTAATATATAATCAACCCCATAAGAAAAATTATTCTTTATTTCTCCATGTCTACCATGGAATGTTTGGCCATGAATGTGATCTAAAACTGAGGTCATTGAGATACCATTCCAATATTTTCAAGTATGTCTACTGCACTTGAATACCCATCCTCATGAAATCCATTACGAAGCCAAGCACCACAGAACCAAGTATTATTTCTTCCTTGGATCGTATTGAATTTTTCTTGAGCAGAAAGTGCCTCTCGATCGAAGACTGGGTGCATAAAAGTTTTTTGATCATAAATCAGTTCTTGTTTAATTTCTCTGTTAGGATTTAAGGACTGAAAGAAATTTTCATTACCAGGTATTGGTTGTAACCTATTCATCCAGTAGCTTACTCCAACAGGATTTGTGTTATCGATTTCATCTGCTGCATAAACCCATGATGACCAACAGCGTTTACGTTTTGGCATTACGATTGTATCTGAGTGAAGATAAGCTTGGTTTTTTTGGTATTTAATCGCTGAAAGTAATTTTACCTCTTTATCAGATGGGTTTTCTAACATCTTCAAAGATTGATCAGAGTGACTAGCCATTACAACGCTATCAAATTTTTTCCACTCATCCGAAAAAGTACGTATCTCCACACCAGCTGGAGTTCTTCTAACTCCTTGTACCCTAGACCCTGTATGAATTTTTACGCCCCGTTTAAGCATGTCTTTTTCAAGAAGTTTAACATACTCAATTGATCCACCTCTGACTGTATACCATTGATGATGGCCAGATTTTGCCAATAAATTATGATTTTTAAAGAATCTTATAAGTGCTTCAGCCGGGAAATTTAGCATTTGCCCCAATGATGCAGACCAAATTGCGCCACTAAAGGGTAATATATAATAGTCCCTAAACCAATCTCCAGTACCTATTTTTGTAAGTAAATCTCTTAGTGTCATATCTGGACCTTCAAGAGCATTTTCAGCATTTTTATTAAATTTAATAATATCCATTAGCATTTTGTGATATTTTGGTCGTATTAAATTTAGACGCTGACCATACAATGAATTTAGTGTTCTTAAAGCATATTCAAAATCGCCTGATAGTGCAGATACACCAAAACTCATGTCACTTTTAACAACTGGCACATCTAGTGTCTCAAACAATTGCGCCATTCTCGGATAATTCGCATAGTTAAAAACTATAAAACCAGTATCTACAGGTTTATCCATATTTGATCCGGCTAATACAGTTCTTGCATGTCCACCAATTCGTTTCTCTGCTTCATATAATGTAACATTGTGAGATTTTGCCAATAAATGAGCCGCTCCCATGCCTGAAATTCCAGCACCAATTACGGCAATATTTTTTTTTGATTGTGTGTGGGGGAATTCAAAGGGCATGAAAAGTCCAATTAAAAGTTATTATTACTACGCACTATTATTCTAAGTAGATCATTTATAAGATTAAAAAATGATCTAAATATTTTTTTGCCGCGTATACAATATATGTTAGAATTATCAAATTGTATAAATCAGGACTTTGAAGTATTCGAACGATCCTCTAAACTACCAGTATTCTCCAATGGGATACTGACCAAAGTGATAAACAATAATAAGATAAATTCAACAGATCACTGGGCTAAGTGTATTATCTTAATATCACAAGAAAAAGACGAAGAAGCATTTTCAAGTTTGTTTGCTCACTTTGCACCTAGGATCAAATCATTCTTAATGAAAAGTGGCGCAGAGGCCACAGTTGCTGAGGAATGTGCACAAGAAACTATGGTTACAGTATGGCATAAAGCTCATCTATTTGACCCAACAAGAGCTGCTGCCTCAACATGGATTTTTACTATTGCACGAAATAAACGTATTGATGCGGCACGACGAAACAACCGCCCTGAACCAGAAGATTTACCCTGGGGACATGACCCGGAACCAGACGCTTCTGACATAATTATTATACAAGAAGAGACAACATTATTGGCTCAAGCTGTTAAAGATTTACCATCAAAACAACGTTCTATTGTTGAAAGAGCATTCTATGCTGATTTGTCGCACCAAGAAATTGCAGATGAAACCGGATTACCCCTTGGCACAATCAAATCCCGAATTAGATTAGCTCTACAACGCCTTAGACATAATATGAAATGAACTAAATATGACAATTAAACATCACTTAAATGAAAAGTTATTAATGAGTTATGCGGCAGGAATACTTCCTGAAGCATTTAACCTTGTTGTTGCAACACAAATGTCAATAAGTGATGAAGCAAGAGCTCGTTTAGCTAGCTACGAAGCAATTGGTGGTGGTATTTTGGAAGAAACAGAAAAAGCCGAAATGAGTCCAAATGCTCTTGAGGATGTTTTCGAAAAAATAAAATCAGTAAAAACCAAAAAGTTTAATGCACCAAAAATGGTTGAAGGCGTCTTTCCAGAACCATTGAAAAAATATGCAGGGAAAGAATTAGACTCAGTCAAATGGAAAAACATTGGTCGAGGTGTAAAACAATCAATTTTAAAAACAGACAAAAATGCAAGTGCAAGGTTATTATACATTCCAGCAGGAACAGCTATGCCTAATCATAGCCATAATGGTTTGGAAATGACGTTGGTATTAAAAGGTTCATTTCATGATGAGAAAGACTTATTTAAACGTGGTGATATCGAAATTGGAGACCAAGATCTTCACCACAAACCAACTGCAAGTAATGACGGCCCATGCATTTGTTTGGTAGCATCTGACGCTTCATTAAAGTTTAAATCTTTAATACCAAGGTTATTACAACCATTCTTTAAGATTTAGTTAAATGCTTTCTCACTCTTCGCACCAAATATAATACTGAGAAAGAAACAGGTATGACTAAGAAGGCTGTAAGATTATATTTTTCCCATCCTTGAAATACGGCAAGTGGAAATAACAGATATGATAACAAATTTACACCATAGTAACTTATAGCCACAACAGATAAGCCTTCAACTGTTTCTTGAAGTCTTAACTGTAACTCTGAACGTTTATCCATCTGCTCTAAAAGAGTTCTATTCTGTGCTGCTGTTCTTACATTTACCCTTGTGCTTAGTAGGTCTAAGGCTCTAGAGGCGCGATCAGAAATATCCTGAAGACGTTTCTGTGCAGCTTGGCAAGTGCGGACTGTTGGACTGAAACGCCTCATCATGAATTCAGAAAATGTTTGGCGGCCAAGAAATCGTTCCTCGCGCAAAACAAAAATCCTCTGATCTACTAAAGCTGAATAAGCATCACCCGCACCAAAACGGTATGCGTTCTCAGCATTCAAATATTCTATTTCTGATGCAATAGTCATAAGCGTATCAAGATTTTCTTTATAAGTTCCCGCTCTACCTGAGATCTCCTGAACTGTTGTCGCCAAATCTTTTTCTAATTCTGTTAATCTGGTAAACACTTTTTTTGCAATTGGTAAGGTTAACATAGACATTGCACGATAGGTTTCAATTTCTAGTAGCCTTTGTACAATACGCCCAAGCCTGTGTCTTCCCAACTGACCGATAGGTAAAACTCCAAAACGAATATATCCATTTTCATCCATTTTAAAATCACTAGCAACTATGGAATTTTTATCTAAAACATATGAAATTGCCAAGCTTTCAGATTGAAAAGCTGTGTGAAAATTTGTCAAAATATCATGTTCTACTTGTTTTGTTGAAGCTGGTGCAACCACCCTTAACTTTACAGCAGTTATAACTTGGCTTGTTAATGAATCTAACCAATTTTTGGGAAAATGGTTAACAGCAATATCAGAAAACGGAACCTTTTCTTCTCCATCAAGAAAAATTGTATATGTTACGAATTCAGTATGTCGCTCCCACTTTAACGAATATCCACCCAAATCTTGATAATAATGCCCCGAGCCAAGTACATAATCCACTCCACCTAATTGATTAGCTAAACTTTGAATATATTTTTCGTCATCATCATTGGATGTAATTGCTAAAAATATAACTTGGCTTGGCGCGTCCAGTACAGGAAAAGGTCGAGCATGTAATTCTTTGGATAAACTTTCACGTAAAGGATGGCTTTTAATATTTAACATTTCAGCACCTTTTCATAACATAATAAATTTAATTATTTTTATTATAAGTTCATAGTTTACGATTTGTCTCGTATAAATTTAAATAAGTCATAATTAAGTGCGGCCAAAAAGTTTTTCAATATCACTTAATTTTAATTCCACATATGTTGGCCTGCCATGATTACACTGTCCTGAGTGAGGTGTAATTTCCATTTCACGCAAAAGTGCATTCATTTCTTCACCCTTCATAATTCGTCCAGATCGGATCGAACCATGACATGCTACACGACTCAAGATTGCATCAAGTTTTTCTTTGACTAAATTAGATTCTGACCAATCTTTTAATTCATCCAATATATCTAAAATTAAACTCTTCGCATTTACTTCGCCCAATATTGCAGGTGTTTCACGAACAACAATACTATTACCACCAAAATTTTCTATACTGAGTCCAAATCTACTAAGTTCTGCAGAAAGGTCCATTAATACAGCTGAATCTTGCTCTGATAACTCTATAATTTCAGGTATTAAGAGTGTTTGTGATGACACTCCATTTAAAGCCATTTTATTTTTTAATTTTTCATACACCAATCGTTCGTGCGCTGCATGCTGATCAACAATTACAATTCCATCAGCTGTTTGAGAAATTATGTAGTTTTCATGAACTTGCGCCCTAGCTGCACCAAGTCTGTTACTGATCTCATCATTATTTGTTTCGATAGAAGCTTGTCGTGCAGAAAAATTATTTTGCAGTTCAGAGAATCCTACCTGATCAAGATTATTGTTTTGCATTTCCCTAGACCAAGATTGATTCATTCGTAGGTTAGTAGAAATATTCGATATCTCTGATTTCTTAAATGCACCTAAGGTCGCGTCAGCTACAGTCGAAGAAGCTCGATGACCTTCTTCAGCTAATGCATGCCTCAATGCTGATATAACTAATCCTCTTACAATACCAGGCTCCCTAAAGCGAACCTCAGCTTTTGCTGGATGCACATTTACGTCAACACGTTCAAAATCACACTCAACAAAAAGTGCAGCCAGAGGATATCGTCCATTATGTAAGAAATCAGAATACGCTGCACGTAGGGCAGATAATAAATTTTTATCCTTTACTGGCCGACCATTTACAAAAATATATTGTGAAACAGACGAACCACGTGAATAAGTAGGCAAGCTCGCGTACCCAGTAAGTGTCATTCCATCTCTTTCAGCGTCTACCCTGAAAGAATTCTTAGCAAAATCAATACCTAATATTTTGCTTAAACGACCATACATTGCATCAAATAAATCTCCAGCTTCCGGGTCTGCTCGAAATATTATTCGCCCTTTTCCACCAGATGTAATATCTCTAAGCGTAAACCCAATAAAAGGCTCTGACATTGCTAGGCGCTTAATTACATCGGATATTGCACCTGATTCAGCACGATCAGTGCGTAAAAATTTCAATCTAGCGGGTGTCGCATGGAATAGATTCCTTAATTCAACAATCGTTCCAATAGATGAAGGTGCAGGTCGTACCTGGTGTATTACTCCACCATCAACTGTAATTGTTGCACCCATAGAAACATTTTCTATACGGCTTGTAATTGTAAGACGCCCAACTGCACCCATCGATGGCAAAGCCTCACCACGAAAACCAAATGTGTGTATATTTAATAAATCAGTTCCATCGATCTTACTCGTCGCATGTCGAGACAAAGCTAACATCAACTGATTTTCAGCAATGCCATGACCATTATCTTTTACACGAATAAGTGTTTTTCCACCATCACTGTAAGATATATCAATTCTTGACGCTCCCGCATCAATAGAATTTTCAACAAGTTCTTTTATCGCAGAACTCGGCCTTTCAACAACTTCTCCAGCTGCTATACGATTTGCAGCAGCATCACTTAATTGCCTTATAATACGGCGATTATCTTTTGTTGTAGGATTTTTTATATCCATTTTTTATCAAACAGCATATATTACATTGCTTCTTTTATAACTGTATCAACCTATAAATTAACTAGATGGAGCTGTAGGTGTCTTAATACCCAAAAGATTCAATCGCTCCAATTCTCTTTCTGCATCTAAACGTTGGCTTCTATAACGAATTTTATATGTATTAACTCCAACTAGTCTTTCAAGAACTTTAGCCTTATTTTTTTCTCTAAAATCTACATCCTCAGATGCTGTTATTGTGCGAATGTCAGGAGTAATACCAAATCGACTAATTTCTTTTAATAGAGGCTCTTCATTTTTTTGTATTTTAGATTCTTTTTGTAAACTTGCATTGCCACCTAATGCATTTATCACATCATCAATTGGCCGTTTATCTGCTAAATTTTGCCCTAGCAAATTTGGTTCAGGCAATTGAGACATATTTTTTGGATATTGTAATGGCGTTGTAGGTAATACTCCAAATTCATCTGGTCCTCGATTGCCACCAGTACAAGCGGTCAATATAATTCCAACTAAAATTAAATTAATTTTTATATTATTAATCATCTATTAACATACTTATATAATTATATATCTTTTTTAGCGTAAATATTTTAATTCGTCACGCTTATTTCTGGAGTCTTTCCAGAAATACGAGAAGAAATACAAGTCCTGTAAAAACAAATATATCCGCTAAATTAAATATATATGGATTATTAATTCCACAACATGACATATTTAAAAAATCAATAACTGCTCCAAATCTCACGCGATCTATTACATTTCCAACCGCACCACCAATAATTAATCCAATTAGAATTGGAGCAAAGTTTCCTTTGAGTTTACGAGACCATAACAATAAAAATAAACAAATTCCTAAAGAAATAGCTACTAAAATCCAACGCATAGAAAAATAGCTTTCAGAAAATAAGCCAAAATTTATTCCAGTATTCCATCCCATTTTTAATGTTAAAAATGGGCTATAAACATCATAAGACCCTATAATATCCAAATCAAGTTGTTCTAAAATAAACCACTTACTTATCTGGTCTATCAAAATAAAAATAATGCCATATGAAGCAGGTTTTATCATATTAATGTTTAAAATGACGCATATTAGTAAACACCATTGCTAACCCAGCATTGTTTGCCGCAGCAATAACCTCATCATCACGCATAGATCCACCTGGTTGTATTATTGCCGTAGCGCCAGCTTCTGCTGCAGCAAGTAAACCATCTGAAAATGGAAAAAAAGCATCAGAGGCAACGACTGACCCAATAGTTAATGGATCAGTTAATCCAATATTAACTGCCATATCTTTAGATTTTCTAGCGGCTATTCGTGTACTATCAAGTCGATTCATTTGACCTGCTCCAATTCCAACTGTTGCATTATCTTTTACATAAACAATTGCATTAGATTTAACATGCTTTGCTACCTTCCACGCAAAAAGCATATCAGAAATTTCATTATCTGTTGGTGCTCGTTCTGTAACGACCTTGAGATTATTAGTATTAATTAATCCATTATCGCGATCTTGGATCAGGTATCCACCTGATACTTGGCGCCATATTTGACCCCCCTCTGTAACATTGGGCAATCCATGAGTTGTGAGTAGGCGGAGATTTTTTTTATTAGCAAAAATAGCTTTAGCTTCGTCTGTTGCGTTAGGTGCAATTACCACTTCAGTAAAAATTTGACAAATTTGTTCAGCAGTTTCCCCATCTAAAGTATCATTTAATGCAATTATACCACCAAAAGCAGAAGTTTGATCACAGTTTAAAGCCTTATTATATGCATCAGTTAATGAAACGCCTTGCGCTACCCCACAAGGATTTGCATGCTTTATAATCGCAACTGCAGGACCATCTTCAGGATTAAATTCGGATACTAATTCAAAAGCTGCATCAGTGTCATTTATATTATTATAAGATAACTCTTTACCCTGATGTTGTTTCGCAGAAGCTACACCAAATCGCTCACTTCCATTTGAATAAAAGCTTGCAGATTGATGCGGGTTTTCCCCATACCGCATTTCTTGAGCGAATTTACCTGATATAACTTTACGTCGAGGCTTATTTTCATTAATTTCTTCTGCCATCCAAGTAGATACTGATGCATCATATGCTCCAGTCAATGCATATGCATTTTGTGCTAGTTTTTGCCTAAATTTTAATGTTGTTGCACAATCATTAGAATCTAATTCTTGAATTAACAAATTATAATCTTCAACATCGACAACAACAGACACAAATCCATGATTTTTTGCTGCTGCTCGTATCATAGCAGGACCACCAATATCTATATTTTCAATACAACTTTCGTAATCTCCACCTTTGGAAACTGTTTCTTCAAAAGGGTATAAGTTTACTACTAAAAGATCTATTTCAATAATGCCATGTTCATTCATAGCATCAAGGTGATCTTTGTTATCACGCAAAGCCAACAAACCACCATGTACCATTGGATGCAAAGTTTTAACTCTGCCATCCATCATTTCGGGAAATCCTGTTATATCCGATACATCTTTAACAGGTAGACCTGCATCACGTATTGATTTAGCAGTCCCACCGGTTGAAAGTAATTCAACACCTTTAAGATCTAAAGCCGTTGCTAATTCAATCAAGCCAGTTTTATCTGAAACAGACAGAAGAGCACGACGAATTTTTACATGATCACGAGACATTTATTATCCTTTAAAATATTTTTGCATCAAGTTGGAACTCAATGCTTAGTAAGCTTCCATTCAATATTGCCCTGATAGTCGATTGCTGTACTAGATACCACAACCTGTTTTGCCGCACGTGGGCTTAATTCACCAAACTGCATGAAGGCACTGTCCTGAATGCTAATTTCTCCATTTAATACTTCAAAAACCCATATAATTCCTTTTAATGTTTCTAAGATTATTTTTGTATTGTCATTATTCCACTTAATTTCTACATCTGGAGCAATATGAAATTGTGCTGAAAATGGCATTGAGTTTTCATTTTTAGATTTTATCCATTTATCAAAAATATCACGTTGATGAGCACTTTCAGAGAAAATTGTATCGTTCCCAGAGATCATGCATCCATCTGAAGACATTCTTATTTTACGATTATGAATGACGCCATGGGTCTCAGTATATCCACCATGGCTAGACAGTATTATTTCAGCATTCAAATCACTAGTATATTCTGCATTTGGTATTAGTTTTGTGCGCCTATTAGATGGAGATACATTTGCCACACACACAGCACTATGAGCATGTAAGGTTTGACTTATATTGCTCCATTCGCCTCCAAATAAGGCACCTGGACCAGAGTTAACAATTAGCTCCTCATACCCTGTAGATAATTCAAAAGATGATGCACTAAAATTAGAATTAGACTTCATAAACTGTTCACCTACATCCATTATCAGAACAGTCCTATTTTTAAAAATCCTATAATATCCTATTGAGTTTATTTTAATCTTTGAAATAGGCAAAACTATCCCAGATAATATCTGATCTATATATCCTATGTCACCACGCCCACCTCCATGAAAGTGGGCTAACCCACCATTTCCGATACGCAATGATCGTATATTGATGGCTAAAAATTCCATCACTTCTTGGTGTTTTTTTAACGCAACTTTGTTTGCTTTTAAAGCGGCGGAAGCGCTCCAGCTCAGCATAGTCAAAATATTAAATAATTCTTCAGGGTTTCTAGTTTTTACATTACCATTTGCGTCAATACAGCGTGATGCCTCACGAGACATTTTTCTAAGCGCCGAATTTAAAAAATATTTTTTCCCCCTCAGAATACCACTACAGTAAATCAAACCATTTAAAGCTTCTAGCCTTTTCAAATTTGATGTTTCTGATTTATATCGTGAAAATAAAAAATTTGTTTGTTGACCAAGCAACTTAAAAAACATTTTCTTTTGCTGAGCGCTTGCTTTAGATAATATCAATTGTGAGTGATTGATAATACGTACCACACGTCGACCTGTTAATTGAGGTGTCCAAGTACTACCGTTTCCATATTTATCAACCCATTCCCAAAACCATTCTTTTACCAGATCTCGAGCAAATTTGCTTCCATCTGCCGCTAAATCATCGAGCCAGCAAAAACCCTGTAATTCTTTCTCAAACTTGGAGTTAGGAATATTGATATCCCAAATTGAAGTATCAGGACTTTCTATTAAATGCCCCACGAACAAAAATAATCCATTCTTTAATTGTGCACCACGTTGAGAAGATCCAATCGTATATGGATCTGGTTGATAGACAAAAGACTTTGTTGAAAAAGAAATTTTACTGCGCCCAACTGCAATTGAATTTCTTATGTTATAGCCAGAAATACTCATTATAAAAAAGTTATCCCTTATAATAAATTTATTTATTATTTGTGAATTTTGCTACGAAAAACCCATCCATTCCACCTAGATCAGCAAAGAAATCAGGGCGAAGTCTTATTTGGCCATCCTTGTTAGCCATATAATCACTTAAACCAATTAATTTTGGATCTATTTTTTGGGGAATTAAATCATTATTTTGCTTTGCCAACCATTGAGCTTGGCCTTCGCCTTCAGCGGAAAAAATTGAACAGGTAGAATATATTAAAATACCTCCAGGCACTAACCAATCTGATGCTTTTAAAAGTAACGCACGTTGTAACTTTAACAATTCGCCTAAATCAAAATTTTCTTTTGCAAAAGGTAAGTCAGGATGGCGCCTAATTGTACCTGAAGCAGAGCAAGGTGCATCAAGTAAAATTGCATCAAAACGTTCAACAGGTTTCCATTTTAATGCATCTGCTGCAATACAATTTGCTTTTAACTTTGTACGCTCTAAGTTTTGTTTCACACGCTCGAGCCGCTTTGAAGAGATATCTAGTGCAGTTACAGTAGCACCCATTGATGCTAGTTGCATCGTTTTGCCCCCTGGTGCAGCACAAAGATCTAAAACTTTTTTACCGCTCAAATCACCAAAACATTTTGCTGGTATTGAAGCAGCTAGATCTTGCACCCACCAGTCACCGTCAAGAAAACCATTCATTTCAGTAATCTGGCCTGCACGCTTTAATCTAACAGATCCATTTGGCATCATGATTCCATTAGAATTTTCTATAAATGAGTTTGCTTTTTTTATATCTTTGAAACTTAAATCTACAGGTGCTCCCGCTTGATGTGATCGCTCTATACTAGTCATTTCTTCTTTTGTTACAATTTTTGCCATTTGAGATCTAAATGCTTTTGGTAACTCCTGAGGCTCTAGTCCCTCAAAAATCTCCATTCCTTCAGATGCAACTTTACGCAAAACTGCATTTGCTAGATCTTTTAAATGAGCTGTTTTATGTCTACGTTTAGCCATCGTGACAGCACTATCAACTGCAGCATGAGCAGCTATGCCATCAACCAACATTTCAGCAGCGGAAACACGTAAGATATTTAGCAACGCAAATGGGGTTTGTTTAGTTAAATATTTTTGAAGCACAAAATCTATTGGCCCCAAATTTCGCAAAGTTGTCATAGCCAATGATTGTGCTCTAGCCCTTTCACTTGGCTCTAAGTCAATAAGCAAACTATCTTCACCATTTACTATATCAATTAATAATCGGCGCTCTAGTAAAACTGCATGTAATAATCGTACAGCAGCTTCACGGGCAAATAATCCAGGTTTGGCCATTTGCGTCTCTTTCTATTGTAGTTTAGAAAACTACTACTACATGGTTACGTACAACAACAGAGTAAAAGAGTATGAAAAATTCTAAATCAGATCGAATAAAAGCAGCTGCGCATCGCGCCCTTGAAGAAGCGCATAATCGCAAAAAAGAGTTAGAAGAAACTAAACTTGATTTAGAATTAGGCGGCCCAAAGGGTTTAGAACCTACACGATTTGGCGACTGGGAGCGCAAAGGTATTGCTTCAGATTTTTAAACATGAAGGCTAAATTAAAGCCCTAAAACATCAATCATATCATATTCTCCAGCATCTTTACCTTGACCCCAAATAGCGGCACGTAAAGCACCTCTTACAAATATTTGGCGGTCAGTAGCCAGGTGACGTAAGACTATTCTTTCACCGTCTGCAGCAAATATAACATCATGTTCACCGACAACATCTCCACCTCTTATAGCGTGAAATCCAATATCACCTCTCTTACGCGCTCCAGTGATTCCATCACGGCCACGATCCTCTACATTTGATAAATTTACTCCACGACCTTCTGCAGCAGCTTGTCCTAACATCAAGGCAGTACCAGATGGAGCATCAACTTTATGCTTATGATGACTTTCAACAATCTCAATATCAAAATCTTCATCAAGAGCTGCAGATATTTTTTTTGTTAGTAATGTTAATAAATTTAAACCTAAACTCATGTTTCCAGCACGAATAATTACAATATCTTTTGAAAGATTTTTTAATTTATCCAAGTGACTAGAATCCATTCCAGTTGTGCCAATTACATGAACAATTCCTGCTTTTACAGCTAATTTAGCATGCTCAATAGTCGCTTTAGGTGATGTAAAGTCTATAACGGCGTCAGCATTTTTAAAAACTTCCAAAGGATTATCGCTAACATTGATTCCAATTTCTGCACCACCCATGCAAACTCCTAAATCATGACCAAGCCAATCATGACCTTCACGTTCAGTTACACCAGCTAATTTTACTTTATTAGAAGCTAAAACTGATTGAATTAACATTTGCCCCATACGCCCTGATGCACCAACGATAGCAATTTTTGGAAGATTTTTCATAATTATTTCCTTTTTATACTGTACCCATTTACCTCGCATTGCCTCACTTGCAAACCCCCGCTTGCGACTAGTTTGAAAAACGATTAAGTGCAGTGAAATGGTAAAGCAAAATGATCTCTCCGCCAAAGGGCCATCTCAACGACAACTTAGAGTTGGCGAGATGCTCAGGCGCGCAGTATCAGATGTTCTTCTACGAGGTGATATACATGATGCTGATTTAGCACATGTCTCAGTCACTGTTGGTGAAGTAAGGTCAACGCCTGACCTAAAGTTAGCAATTGTATATGTACTTCCCTTAGGTGGTGAGAATGCTAATATTGTAATAGATGCTCTTAATAGAAATAAATATGAAATAAGAAGATCAGTTAATAAGTTAGTCTCACTAAAATATTCTCCTGATCTAAAGTTTGTATTAGACAGAACTTTTGATCAACTAGATGAAACTCGAAGACTGCTTGATCAAGAAATTGTCAAAAAAGATGTAGAATCTAGTGATGATCTATAAATCAAGTCAACTTTAGATATTAAAATCGACCTTACGAGGAATAATAAGATGGGGAAAACATCAAGTAAACGCCGCATCGATGGTTGGCTATTAATAGATAAACCGGCTGGGATAACTTCAAGTGCTGTCGTTAACAAAGTTAAGTGGGCTTTAAACGCAAAAAAAGCTGGCCATGCAGGAACTCTTGACCCTGAGGCTACTGGATTATTAGCCATAGCATTAGGCGAAGCAACAAAAACCGTACCATATGTAACTTCTGGGATAAAAGCATATACATTTATAATAAAACTGGGCGAAGCTACAAATACAGATGATAGTGAAGGCAAAGTAATCGCTAAAAGCGCCAACAGACCCACGGATCGTGAGATTCAAGCGAGCTTAAAGTCCTTTATTGGCAATATTAAACAAATTCCTCCTCAATTTTCAGCTGTTAAAGTTGATGGTCATCGTGCATACAAATTAGCCCGGGATGGAGAAGACTTAGATTTAGCTCCTAGAGATTTATTCGTTGAAAACTTACAGTTTGAAAAACGAATTGACATCGATCATGTAGAGTTAAAATTGATTTGCGGTAAAGGTGGTTATGTTCGTTCTATTGCACGTGATTTAGGTGAATTATTAGAATGCTTTGCATATGTAAAATCCCTTCGACGTATTTGGTCATGTTCACTAGATGTAAATGATGCAATTGATTTTAAACTATTAGAACAGTTGGCTAAAAGCCCAGAATTAGAAGATTACTTACACCCAATTGAACTAGGTCTCTCCGAATTACCAGAGCTTAAATGTAGACCAGAAGAAATGATAAAATTAAGGAATGGAAATCCTGCCATGGTTTTAACTTCTGATTTAGATTACGGTGATGAAGCTTGGGTCTCTTGCAACGGGGAACCCTTAGCAATAGGCATTTATAAAGCAGGCACCATTCATCCAAGTCGTGTATTCGTTGAAAAATAATATCTGTAAAATAACTTTTAAATTAGAAAACTATTTATAAACTTCTCAATATTTATCTTGGCAATCTAAAAATGATAACTCGCAGTCACAAAAAAGAAATTACAAAATCAACTGCAGTTTATTCTAATTGTGAGTCATATAGATACTCATTGACACGCTCATGGAATAACAGTGAGAAAAAAGTTTTATTTATTATGTTAAATCCATCCACTGCAACAGAGATTCAAAATGATCCAACAGTTGAGCGGTGCGAGAGGCGAGCTAAAACATTAGGCTATGGTGCGTTCAAAGTATGCAATATCTTTGCTTACAGATCAACTGATCCTAAGATCATGAGACTGCAAAAAGATCCTATTGGCCCAGATAATGACAAAATTATTATAAAAAGCGCTAATTGGAGTAATGATATTGTATGTGCGTGGGGTACTAATGGTGCTCATCTTAATCGTGGCAAAAAAATTGAAGACATTTTGAGGGCTAAAAACTTTATCTTAACGCACCTTGGTTTATCCAAAGATGGTCACCCAAAGCATCCATTATATATAAGTTACAAAATAAACCCTATAATTTGGCTTGAAACATGACAAATCATTCAAAGGGTTTAATAATAACTATTTTTGCTGTTTTATTTATTATTCCAGATAGTCTTTTTATCCGATTACTTAGCGCAGACATTTATACAATTATTGTTTGGCGTAGCTTTATATCTGGGTCTTTTATATTGCTCGGATTATGCATTTATCATGGCTTAAATATTTTCAATATATACCGTAATATAGGAAAAAATTCTATCATTTTTGCATGCTTGCTAGCATTTAGTGGCCCTTTATTTGCTTTATCAGTTAGCATGACAGCAGTTTCAAATACTGTATTTATACTAGCATCAATGCCAATATTTTCTGCTGTTTCTAGTCGGGTTATATTAAATGAAAAAATATCAAAACGTATGCTATGGACTATTATATTTGCATTAACAGGAGTCCTTTTAATTTCATACGGCTCCTCTCAAGACAAATCTACATCAATTTATGGTGATTTATGTGCAGTAGGTTGCGCTGCAAGTTATGGAATAGCCTTAACATATGCCCGCAAATCAAAAGCTAAATCAATGATTCCAGTTACACCATTTGCTCTATTTATGAGTGGAATTGTATTTTTACCTTGGGCAAGTCCATTTATTTTTGAGGGCTTGGATGCTCAATATGCATTGTTTCATAATCTATTGATCGCTGCATCAACATGTTTAATTGTACTTGGCCCTAGATACATTCCTAGTGCAGAGGTCGCACTTCTAATCTTAGGTGAAAGTATTCTTGCACCAATTCTAATTTGGCTAGTTATAGGTGAATATCCAGGTGCTTGGGCATTGACAGGAGGCTTAATTGTGCTGATGACATTATTTACATCCAATCTCATTGCTTTAATTTACCAAAAAACAAAATAATTTTTTACTTTATTTTTATAAGAATCAACTCTATAGGACTGATTATCTGCAAAACAGATACTCCATGGGCCTTGCTGGACGATATCCCGGCATGAGCCATTAACTTTAACAAAGGAGACCCCGATGTCGATTACTGCCGAAGAAAAAGCCCGTTTAATCAAAGAATTTGCGGTCAAAGAAGGTGATACTGGCTCACCAGAGGTACAAGTTGCAATCCTAACATCACGGATTAAAACTCTCACGGAACACTTCAAAACTAATAAGAAAGATAACCACTCACGCCGTGGCCTTTTGAAAATGGTTGCTTTGCGTCGTAAATTATTAGATTATACACGCGGAAAAAACGAAGCTCGTTACCAAGATCTAATAAAAAGATTAGAAATTCGCCGATAAGGTTGATTTTAAAATAATTAAAAAGCCCACCCAGATATGTGTGGGCTTTTTAATAACTGGCAATAGCCCTTACCCCCTTCACATATTCATATTTAAAGTATATACGCCCGCGTATCTGAAAACTTATGCATTGACCTATGCATATATCAAAAGGGTGCAGGTCGGTGGCAATAGGGCCACCTTTTAAAAGGAGACTTCGGAGGGCCGAAGATTACTCCACGATAGGAAAATAAATGTTTAATGAAGTAAAAAAATCCATCAAATGGGGCGAAGAAACGCTCACATTAGAAACTGGTAAAATAGCACGACAAGCAGATAGCACAGTAATCGCAACATACGGCGAAACTTCGGTATTAGCTGCAGTTTGTTTTGCAAAAAAAGAAAAAGAAGGCCAATCCTTCTTTCCACTTACAGTAAATTATCAAGAAAAATATTATGCTGCAGGCAAAATTCCTGGTGGTTTCTTCAAGAGAGAAGCACGACCAACTGAAAAAGAGACATTAACAGCACGTTTAATTGATCGTCCAATACGTCCTTTATTTATTCCAGGCTTCAAACACGAAGTTCAAATTACATTAACAGTTTTATCACATGATCTAGTTAATGATCCTGATATGGTAGCAATGATTGCAGCATCAGCTGCGTTAACTTTATCTGGTGCACCATTTATGGGCCCAATTGGTAATTGTCGTGTTGGCTTTGAAGGTGGTCAATATGTTCTAAACCCAACTTGTGATGATATGCACGAGCTTAAGAACAATCCTGATCAACGTCTTGATCTAGTTGTTGCTGGTACAAAAGATGCAGTGATGATGGTTGAATCAGAAGCATATGAGTTGACTGAGGAAGAAATGCTTGGCGCAATTAACTTTGCTCATGAACAAATACAACCCGTCATCGATATGATAATCGATATGGCTGAAGATGCAGCAAATGAGCCTTTTGATTATCAATCACCAGACTATTCAGAACTATATTCAGCAGTTAAAGCATCAGGTGAAGATAGTATTCGTTCCGCTTATGCACTTACAGATAAACAAGAACGTACTAGTGCAGTAGCAGCAGCAAAAGATTTAATAATTGATGCATTATCCGAAGAACAAGTATCTGATGCAAACTTTGGAACTTGTTTGAAAAAACTTGAGTCAGAAGTTGTCCGTGGCGATATTGTTAAAACTGGTAAAAGAATTGACGGTAGAGACTTATCAACAGTACGCCCAATTGTTTCTGAAACAGCTGTTCTTCCTCGAACACATGGATCAGCACTTTTTACTCGTGGCGAAACACAGGCGTTAGCAGTTACAACTTTAGGTACTGGTGATGATGAACAAATGATTGATGCTCTAAGTGGAACATATCGGTCGAATTTCCTGTTGCACTATAATTTCCCTCCATATTCAGTAGGTGAATGTGGTCGAATGATGGGGCCAGGGCGAAGAGAAATTGGGCACGGAAAACTAGCTTGGCGAGCTCTTCAAGCGGTTTTACCACCAGTAACTGAATTTCCTTATACAATTAGAATGGTATCAGAAATTACAGAATCTAATGGCTCATCATCTATGGCTTCTGTTTGTGGTGGATCATTATCAATGATGGACGCAGGTGTGCCACTTCGTGCGCCAGTTGCTGGCGTAGCTATGGGTCTGATATTACAAGATAGTGGTGAATATGCTGTTTTAACTGATATCCTTGGAGACGAGGACCATTTAGGTGATATGGACTTTAAAGTAGCAGGTACTGAAAATGGCATAACTTCATTGCAAATGGATATTAAAGTAGCAGGCATTACTCCAGAAATCATGGAAAAAGCAATGGAACAAGCTAAAGATGGTCGTTTACACATCCTAGGCGAAATGGCCAATGCTTTGACTGAAGCAGGTTCATTTAGCGAACATGCTCCACGCATTGAAACAATTAAAATAAACCCTGAAAAAATTCGTGAAGTTATTGGCTCAGGTGGTAAAGTTATCCGTGAAATTTGTGAAGTTTCTGGTGCAAAAGTTAATATTGATGACGAAGGTGTTATCAAAATTGCATCCAGCAACGGTGAGCAGATAGAAAAAGCCAAAGAAATGATCATGGAAATTGCAGCAGAACCTGAAGTCGGCGTTGTATATACCGGTACAGTTGTGAAAGTTATGGACTTTGGAGCATTTGTAAACTTCTTTGGCAAACGGGATGGTTTAGTTCATGTATCTCAAATGGCAAATGAGCGTGTAAATCATCCAAGTGATCTTGTGAAAGAAGGCCAAAAAGTAAAAGTTAAGCTAATGGGCTTTGATGATAGAGGTAAAGTTCGCTTATCGATGAAAGTAATCGATCAAGAAACTGGTGAAGAAATCACTGTTGAAAAAGATAATTAAACTATCAAATACTTTATATAATCAATGATAATATCTAGGCCTCGTGAAAACGAGGCCTTTTTCTTTGTCAAAACAAAATATAAAAGAACAATTGAAATTGAATTCAAATTGGAGAATTAAATGTCTATAATAAGAAAACATTCCAGTGAACGGATGAGTAAAATTAACATCCATAATGGAACAATATACTTCTCCGGCCAGGTTGCAAATGATGTATCAGTTGGTATCAAAACTCAAACTCAAGACTGTCTTAAAAAAATCGATGCTTTGCTTCTAGAAGCAGGTTCAGATCGAGATAATATTTTATCAACAACAATATTCATTCGCTCAATGGCCGATTTTGCATTGATGAACGAAGCTTGGAATGAATGGATTGGGCCTCATGAAAAGCCCGCTAGAGCGTGTGTTGAAGCAAATATGGCTCGCGAACAAATACTTGTAGAAATATGTATGATAGCAGCTGTTAAAAACACATAATTAACGCAAGAATACAGCATTAAATTACAAAATGTCGAAATAGTTGCATTTTTAGGTCGCGTTCAAACTTGCCATTTGAATAAACCAATGCCATTTAACTTAAATAGAAACTAAACAGGTGAAACATGTTAGACAGACGCCAATTTTATATAAATGGTAAGTGGGTTAATCCAGCGAAAGCAAATGACTTTGAGATAATTAACCCTGCCACTGAAGAATCATTTGCTGTTATTTCATTAGGTGATCAAGCAGATACAGATGCTGCAGTAAGTGCAGCACGTAACGCTTTTAAATCTTGGCAACATTCACCAAAATCTGAAAGAATAGCATTATTGAAATCTATTCAATCAGAATATGCTAAACGCGAAGAAGATATTGCTCAAGCAACCACTATGGAAATGGGTGCGCCCATAACACTATCACGCATCCAACAGGTTGGTTGTGGAACAGGCCACATTCAAAAATTCATCGACTCACTAGAAGCATTCGAATTTGAAGAGAGCATTGAAGGCTTTCCATCAGAAAAGATCATTAAAGAACCAATCGGAGTAGCCGGACTAATTACCCCATGGAACTGGCCAATGAACCAAATCTTTTTGAAAGTAATTCCTGCAATAGCAGCTGGCTCTACTTGCATATTAAAACCTTCAGAAGTTTCTCCATTGTCTGCTTATGTATTCTCAGAAATTATGCATGATGCTGGTGTACCAGCGGGTGTTTACAACATGTTAAATGGTGATGGCGTTGGTGTTGGCTCACAAATGTCATGTCATCAAGACATAGATATGATATCATTTACAGGCTCCACAAGAGCAGGAGCTCTTATTTCTAAAGCTGCCTCGGACACTGTAAAGCGGGTGACACTAGAGCTTGGCGGCAAAGGTGCAAACATAGTATTTGCTGATGCTGATGATAAAGCTGTAAAGCGTGGAACTATGCACGTTTTCAATAATTCAGGCCAAAGCTGTAATGCTCCAACCAGAATGCTAGTAGAACGTTCATATTACGAAGAAGCGGTTGAGATTGCTACTGCAGTTGCACAAAACCATACTGTTGGCGACCCAGCAATTGAAGGCCCACATATGGGAGCGATGTCTTCAGGGCCACATTACGATAAAGTGCAAAATATGATTGATGCAGGCATTAAAGAAGGTGCTCGATTGGTAGCTGGTGGCTTAGGTCGGCCTGAAGGAATGAATAAAGGCTATTTTGTTCGTCCAACAGTTTTTGCTGATGTCACAAACGAAATGACAGTTGGAAGAGATGAAATTTTTGGACCAGTCCTTGTAATGATGCCATTTGATAATGAGGCTCAAGCATATGAACTAGCTAATGACACAGATTATGGGTTAACCAATTATGTGCAAACACAAGATCCTGATAAAGCGAAGCGCGCTGCATGTGCAATGCGAGCAGGCATGATAAGAATTAATGGAGATGGTGGCGCAGGTCCTTCACCATTCGGAGGCTATAAGCAGTCAGGAAATGGTCGTGAAGGTGGAAAATGGGGCATTGAAGATTTTTGCGAAATTAAACATATCACAGGATGGACGCTTTAATTGGTAACTTATGGCTTCTATTGTTCATTAAACTTTCTAGAAGCCATAAAACATCAAAAACTAATTAGTCGATTAATTTTTCTGCAGCAGAAAGATCTACTGAAACTAATTGGCTAACACCTTGCTCAGCCATCGTAACACCAAACAATCTATCCATACGAGCCATAGTAACTGCATGGTGGGTAATAATCAAAAATCGAGTGTTCGTTTGACTAGTCATGTCATCCAACATATCACAAAATCGATTTACATTAGCATCATCAAGAGGTGCATCTACTTCATCAAGAACACAAATTGGTGCAGGGTTTGCTAAAAACACAGCAAATATCAATGCTAGTGCTGTTAAGGTTTGTTCACCTCCAGAAAGCAGCGAAAGAGTAGAAAGCTTTTTCCCTGGTGGCTGACACATTATCTCCAGACCTGCTTCAAGTGGATCGTCACTTTCAACAAGTACTAAATTAGCCTCCCCACCACCAAATAAAGTTCTGAATAAGCGTGAGAAATTAATATTTACCTCATCAAATGCCGCTAATAGTCTTTCTCGGCCTTCCTTATTTAAACTAGATATCCCAACTCGAAGTTCCTTAATAGCTTCTTCAAGATCATTTTTTTCGATGACTAGATTATCTCTTTCTTCATTAACTTCTTTTGCGTCTTCTTCAGCTCGAAGATTTACAGCTCCCAAAGCATCTCTTTGACGCCTTAAGCGAATAACATCAGCCTCAATACGATCAGCTGGTGGAATTTTATCTGGATCTGCATCTAATGTTTCAAGTAATCTTTCAGGATTTATATTCAAATCTTCACGTATTCTATCTGAAGCATTAGAAACTTGAATAACCGATGCTTCCGAAACTGCATCGGCCCGAGCACGCTTTTCTCTACTTTCAGATGCACGCTTTTCAGCATCACGTTCTGCTTGCTCTGCTTTGCGTAATTCACTTTCACCAGCTGCCAAATTATCTGAAGCAACCTTCATGCGCTCATTTGCTGCTTCAATTGATTTTGACAACTCATCACGTTTAGCATGTATTTCTTCTGGAGCTGAAGATGCTAATTTGAGCTCTGATTCAGATTCGTTTTTACGTTCATTAAGTTCAAAAATACGTTTTTCCGCAGTTACTAATCTATGTCGCCATCCAGAAACTTCTTGTGTAATTTCTTGACGCCTTTTTGTGCGCAACTCACCTTCTCTGCGAATTTCATCAAACATTGACCGTTTTGTCATCATTGTCATTCGCGCAGCTTCAACAGCAACTTTAATTGTCTCCAACAAATCACGAGCTACTTCCAGATCACCCAGACTTGATATAGCACTAGTAGCATCTCTCAAATCGTCTGAAGCAGAATACGTTTCTTCTTCTAATCTTGTTTTTGCTAATTTCAAAGCCTCCACTTTACCTGCAAGCATATCACAATCAGCTTCTGCTTTAGACATCTGACGACTTGCATTAGTGGCCATCTCATCAGCGGATTTGCGTTCTACACGCGCATCTTGATCTGCATGGACTATATTTTTTAATTCTTGGTGAATTTGTTCAAAAATTTCTTGAGATTTTTTCAAACGTAGCGTCGCTGACTCAAGCACTGTTCGCAATTCTTCTAAACGATTTTTTTGTTGAAGTCGTAATGCCGCAGCAGATGGTGCGTCGTTTCCACTCTGCCTAAAGCCATCCCATCTCCATAAATCACCTTCAATAGAAACTAGTCTTTGTCCTGGTAATAGATCTGCCTGCAAACGCGATCCTTCGTCCTGAAGCACTATACCTATTTGGCTTAATCGACGAGAAAGTGTGGGGGGTGCATCAACATAAATTGATAATTTTTCACAATTCGAAGGAAGCTCATTAATATTAGCATAATCAGGCATTTGAGACCAACCTGAAAGACCAAAATCTTCTATTATTGGCATCTTTAAATCGTCTGCTAATGCGGCACCTAAAGCAGCTTCATAACCTTTTTTGGCTGAAACAGAATCTATTAATTGTTTCCCATCTGCACTATCACGTGCAATAACCCTCTCTAAAGCAGAAACCTCAGCTTTTAATGCGTTTGTTTCACCTTCTGCTTCAGATAATTCAGACCTTGCATCACTATCCTTTGTCTGGGTTGTAATTCTATTTTCTTCAATTTCTAGCAATTTTGCTTCAGATTTCAACATAGCTTCTTGTGTAAGAGCCCGAGTTGATATTGCTTGCTTTAATCGATCTTGTGCTTCTTCCAAGCCTTGCTCGGCAAATAGTAGACTGTTTACTGCTGAATCAGAATCTGCTTGGCGTTTTTTTAACAAAGCTTTCGCTTCATCTAGAAGGCGATTAGCGGATTGATGACGTGCTGACAATCTAGCAGCATCTTCTGTGTGCTTATCTAGTCCACTCTCTTTATCCTGTAGAATAGATGCTGCATCTCGGGCAGCAACATTTGCATCATTAAGTTTATCTTGATGTCCTAATGAAGCTTTTTCAATTTGTTCCTGTTCCCAGTCTAACCGTGCAATTGTTTCTTCAGCGTCTTTATTTAATCCTGATTCACGGCTTATGTCATTACCAAGTTGTTCAATTCGAGACTTTAAGGTTTCAATTTGACCACGTGCACGATTTTCCTCATCAGCCAATGTATCTCGTTGAACATTAAAGCGTTGAACGATTGCAGATGAAATTGCCTCCTCCTCTCGCAACGGGGGCACCTTATCTTCATATGTCTCACGAGCTCTTAATAACTGTGAAGCTTCTGTTTGTGCATTAGCGGCAAACTTTGTAGCATCAGCTAATTCTTCAGACGCTTTTTGTCTTGCGATGTCAGCTTCCCGCCAGCGTCTATAAAGCAATAAACCTTCTGAATGTCTAAGCTCATTACCTATTTCTCTGTAACGTTTAGCTTGTCTAGCTTGGCGAGCGAGTGAACCTAGTTGAGCATCAAGTTGCTCAACAACATCGTTTACACGGTTTAAATTAGTTTCTGATCCCCTAAGTTTTAGCTCAGCTTCATGACGGCGTTGATATAATCCAGAGATCCCAGCGGCTTCTTCCAGAACTCTTCTTCGCGCCTTTGGTTTAGCATTAATAAGTTCAGAAATTTGACCTTGTCGTACCAAAGCAGGTGAATGCGCACCGGTAGATGCATCGGCAAAAAGCATTTGCACATCTTTTGCTCTAGAATCCTTACCATTCGTTTTATATGCAGATCCTACATCTCGTGTTATTCTACGGATAATTTCTAGAACATCTTGAGTATTAAAAGCTGCAGGTGCGAGACGTTGTGTGTTGTCAATTAATAATGAAACTTCGGCATAGTTTCTTGCAGGTCGCGAAGATGCGCCTGCAAAAATTACATCTTCCATACCCCCACCGCGCATTGCTTTGGGTCGATTTTCTCCCATCACCCATCGCAGTGCTTCTAAAAGATTTGATTTTCCACAACCATTTGGTCCAACCACACCAGTCAAGCCATCTGCTATAATTAATTCTGTGGGATCCACAAAACTTTTGAAACCTGTTAATCTTAGCTTACTAAATTGCACAAAGCTGCCCTTGATTCTTATTTAATTAATTCTCAATTTTGAGACCAATGTGTCAACACAAAAACCCCTCATTTAGCGGTCACAACTGAGTTATCCACAATATATTGCATAATATATTAGCACAATGATATTCCATGCCGTGATAACTTACTGACTTGTCGGAATTACACTTGCGCAACCCTCGACTTAAAGGCAAATAGGTTTTGCATGGTTCCCCATTAAAGTCATAATAAATGGCTGGGGATCAAATGGGAATGTAGACAGGGACTACCCGAATGGGGCCTAAAGCTGCAACCGCCCCCGCGACTGTGTGCGGAGAGTGAAGCCCAAAGCCACTGGTGAAAACTGGGAAGGCGGGCAAAACGATCTATCCGTGAGTCAGGAAACCAGCCTTGCAACGGCGTTATCGCCGACCACACTATCGGACGGGGTGTTCCGTGATGGTAAAGGCCATTGGCTCCATCGCATCTGCACTCCCAATATTTACTTTTTTGGGGACACAAATGAAAAAAATTATATCAAGCTTAACAGCACTTACCTTAGCCGGACCAGCTTTCGCACATCATCCATTGGCAGGCGCACCAATGGAAACTTTCACGCATGGCTTACTATCTGGAGTAGGCCACCCAATTCTTGGTTTTGACCATTTATTTTTTATAGCCTTAATTGGCATATCTGCAATATATACGGGTCATCGTATGCTAGCTCCACTAGCATTCATTACTGCAATGCTGCTTGGGACTCTGGCATCGTCTTTTGGCCTAGTAATTCCTGCAACAGAAAGCATGATCGTAATTTCATTACTACTTCTTGGCGGTATTGTAGCAACTGGGCGAAAGCTCTCAAATCTCAATACATTAAGTTTGTATGCAATTACTGGAATATTCCATGGTTCTGCTTTTGGGGCATCTATTGCTGGGCAAGAAATTACAATCGGGAGTTTAGTACTTATTGGTTATTTACTTGGACTTGGAATTGCCCAATATTTGATTTCTATAGGTACTGGTTTCGTAGCAATTAAATCTTGGAAAGCTACTGAAGCATCTGCAATCCCTACTCGCATGTCTGGTGCATTTGTTGCTGGTATGGGCGTGTTCCTTGCTCTTGAGGGCATTGAAGGAGCAATTTTTAGCTCGCTAGGTTTAAATTAAATTCAAAATGATATTCACAACGGCTGAGCGATGCTTGGCCGTTCTAATATATAGAGGCACATCAAATAATGTTACAGAAAATACCAGCTACTGTGGTGACAGGATTCCTAGGCGCAGGAAAAACAACGCTAATACGTCACATGCTCCAAAATGCGCATGGAAAGCGCATTGCACTTATAATAAATGAGTTTGGTGATTTGGGGGTAGATGGGGATATTCTTAAAGGATGTGGTGACGATACCTGTACACCCGATGACATTATGGAACTTTCAAATGGATGTATTTGTTGCACAGTTGCAGATGATTTTATTCCGACTATAAAATCATTACTAGAGCGTGATAATAGACCTGATCATATCGTCATTGAAACTTCTGGACTAGCACTTCCACAGCCGTTAATTCGCGCATTTAACTGGCCTGAAATATCGACGAAAGTTACTGTAGATGGCGTTATAACTGTAGTTGATGGGAAAGCTGTACAAGAGGGTAGATTTGCTCATGATATCGAAGCAGTAGATAATCAACGAAAACTAGATGAAAACCTCGATCACGAAACACCATTATCAGAGTTGTATGAAGATCAAATTGCATGTGCAGATATGATTATCATTAATAAAGCTGATTTATTAACAAGCGAAGAAACCGCTGAGCTTACACAAACATTAAAAGAAAACAGTCGTACAGGCGTACAAGTCATAAAATCAACCAACGGAGCTTTACCAATTGATGTGCTTTTGGGGCAAGGCGTTGCAGCAGAAAGTGATATGAAATCACGTCATGAATTACATCATCATCATGAACATGATGAAAACGGAGACCACATTCATCATGAACATGATCATGATGATTTTGAAAGTTTTGTATTTGGTTTTGGTGAAATAGTGCATGAAGAATTATTTATAAATAAGATTACGTCTATTATAAAAGAACATGACATTTTACGACTTAAAGGCTTCATTGCTGTTAAAGATAAACCAATGCGTATGACTATCCAAGCAGTAGGCCCCCGCATTGACACTTACTATGACCAGCCATTTGGAACTGACTTGCGTGCTACTAAATTAGTTGTGATTGGGCAATCTGGGTTAGATCAAAATGCCATAAAAACAGCATTAAGCGATCATCATTGAGTCTACTGAAAAAATATTGAACAGGTAAATTTATGCATTTATTAGCAGCAACTCCGGGTCAAATTGATGACGGATCAGAAGCTATTGATTTGGGTCAGACACCTGCTGATATTGTATATATTTCAGCTGCAGATACAGAATTAGCTGCTCTTTCAGAAGCTCATACTGATTTAAATTCAAACACTAGTTTACGGCTAGCAAATTTAACACACTTATCTCATCCAATGTCAGTTGATTTACATATTGATGACTGTGCTTCAAAATCAAAAGTTGTCATTGCGCGGATTTTAGGTGGCACGGGGTACTGGAAATATGGCATCGAACAGTACGCCGCAAGATTAGGTGCAGCTGGTATTAAATTTATTGCTCTACCAGGTGATGATAAACCTGATGAAGAGCTATGGGAATTTTCTACAATCATTAGAAAAGATTGGGAAGCACTATGGGCATATATGGTTGAAGGAGGATTAGAAAACTCTCGTAACTTTTTATTATATATTAATGCCATCTTACAAAATAGTGACAAACCAGAACCTGCAAAACCTCTTTTGAAAGCCGGTCTATATTGGCCTGGAACGGGCATTACGGACATGCACGAAATACAAAAAAAATGGCACGGAAATGCAGGTGTTGTACCAATCATATTCTACAGAGCTTTAGTACAGGGTGCTGGCTTACATCCAATAAATAGGATGATTAAAGCACTTCTTAAACGTGGATTAAATCCTATGCCAATTTTTGTGGCATCACTTAAGGATCCCCTGTCAGTAGCTACTCTAGAAAGCTTATTTAATTTAGCTCCTCCTGATGTAATATTAAATTGTACTAGCTTTGCAGTAGGTTCTCCGGATCAAAGTGTAGAAAATTCTGGCACCATCAACCCATTAACTATGGAAGCAACTCAACGCGCACCAGTATTCCAAGTGGTTTTTTCAAGCTCTTCAGAAACAGTATGGGAAAATGAATTAAATGGGTTAAACGCTCGAGATATAGCGATGAATGTAGCTCTTCCTGAAGTTGATGGTAGGGTGCTTACCCGAGCTATATCTTTTAAAGGTGAGGCTTTCTTTGATGAAAAAACTCAATGCCCAATAGGAAGTTATCGCGCTCGAGGTGATCGCATCGAATATGTGGCAGATTTAACCAAAAATTGGGTAACCCTTCGTCACACGAATGCACAAACAAAAAAAGTATCTTTAATACTTGCAAATTACCCAAACAAAGACGGTCGTTTAGCGAATGGAGTTGGATTAGACACTCCACAAGCCACAGTAGATATGATGAAAATGTTAAAACATGAAGGGTATCATACTAAAGATTTACCCCATTCATCAGATGAATTAATGAAAAAAATTATGAATGGACCAACAAATTGGTTGACTGACCGAGCAATAAGGTCTGGTGGTAAAATGATGCCTCTTGAAGATTATTTAAATCATTATAAAAAACTTCCCCTCAATGTTCGTGACAAAATTGAAGATCGATGGGGTAAAGTGGAAGACGACCCATTCTTTGGAAACAATGGATTTGCCTTATCTGTGTTTGAATTTGGTAATATTTGCGTCGGTATACAACCCGCACGTGGATATAATATTAATCCAAAGGAAACTTACCATTCACCTGATTTAATACCACCTCATAATTATTTAGCTTTTTATTTTTGGCTACGGTTTTCATTTAAAACTAATGCATTTGTACATATGGGCAAACACGGAAACCTTGAATGGTTACCAGGTAAAGCAATAGCTCTTTCTAATGAATGCTTGCCAGAGGTTATAATTGGCCCAACACCTAACGCATATCCTTTCATAGTAAACGATCCAGGTGAAGGTACCCAAGCAAAACGACGCATATCTGCAGTAATTGTTGATCATTTAACGCCACCCCTGACCCGTGCTGAAACATACGGCCCATTAAGAGAACTTGAGACACTAGTTGATGAATACTACGAAGCTGCTGGCATAGACCCAAGAAGGCTAAAGTTTTTAAAGGATGCAATTTTATCTCTTACATCAGCAACAGGCATAGATTTAGATGCTGGTATGGCCGGTGAAAATCAAGAAAATGATTTGGCAAAGCTGGATGAGTACCTGTGTGAACTAAAAGAAGCACAAATACGTGATGGTTTACATATTTTTGGAACTTCACCAACAGGTCGTTTAGAAAGAGATTTATCTATTGCTTTAGCACGTGTTCCCAGAGGGGACGGCAAAGGAGAAAATGCGAGTTTACAAAGAGCATTAGCAATCGATCTCAAAATGGATTTTGATCCATTAGATTGTCCCTTGGGACAAACTTATAATGGAAACAAGCCAAAAATTTTGCATGATATTTGTGAAGATGTATGGCGAACAAATGGGGATGCTATTGAACGAATAGAATTGCTAGCGATTAAATTACTCGATGGAACAAGTCCTGGGAATTGGCCCAGAACGAAAATTGTTTTAAACACGATACAAAATATTATACGCCCAATTGTTGCAATCTGCGGATTGAATGAAAGAAAAGGGCTTATTGATACATTGAATGGCCTTTTTATTGCCCCTGCTCCTTCAGGTGCCCCTACTAGAGGTAGGTTAGATGTATTGCCAACAGGACGTAATTTCTTCTCAGTGGATAGTCGAGCAATTCCCACCCCCACTGCATGGGCTTTAGGATGGAAGTCTGCAAATTTGTTAATTGAAAAACATCTTCAAGATCACGGAGACTGGCCCAAAACAATATTGTTAACCGCTTGGGGGACGGCAAATATGCGAACTGGTGGTGATGATATCGCTCAAGCATTGGCATTAATGGGCGTTAAACCAAAATGGGATACTTCCAATCGAAGGGTTATTGGCTTCGAAATAATGCCCACCAGTGTTTTGGACAGACCAAGAGTCGACGTTACTTTGCGTGTGTCTGGTTTTTTTCGTGATGCGTTTCCTCAACAAATGGCCTTAGTTGATAGTGCAGCACGCGCAATTATGAAGCTAGATGAGCCAGCAAGCGTAAATCCAGCTGCGCATAAATTTAAGAATGAAGGCCATGAAGATAGTGCATATCGTGTATTTGGTTCTAAGCCTGGTTCATATGGTGCTGGTTTGCAAGCTATGATTGATGAAAAACTTTGGTCAAATAAAGCTGACTTAGCGGAAAGCTATCTTGAGTGGGGATCTTATGCATATGGAAAAACCTCACAGGGTAAGCCAGCGAGAGTAGCACTAGAAACAAGACTTAGCCAAGTAGATGCAATCGTACAAAACCAAGACAATCGTGAACATGATATTTTAGACAGTGATGATTACTATCAGTTTGAAGGAGGTGCGGCAGCTGCAATTTCGACTATACAAGGGCGTGATCAACCAATTTATCATAATGACCATTCCAGGCCAGAGCGTCCTATAATCAGAACATTAGATGAAGAGATCGGTCGAGTAATGCATAGTAGAGTGGTGAACCCAAAATGGATAGAAGGCATAAAACGGCACGGATACAAAGGCGCTTTTGAAATGGCTGCAACATTAGACTATTTATTTGCATTTTCTGCTACTACAGGCGCAGTACAAAATCACCATTTTGATATGATAGAAGCTGCTTTCATAGGAGATGAAGAAACGAAAACGTTTATTCATGAACATAATCCTTCAGCTTTATTAGAAATGGCAGAACGATTCAAAGAAGCTGTAGATCGCAAAATGTGGATACCTAAATCAAACTCTGTACATATTAGAATAGAGAATATTTTGAAGTCTATTAGTAAAAAAATATAATAGATTAGCAATATTGCATATTGGGCATAAACTGCCAAAATGGAAATTACTATCAATTTGAAAGGTGATAAAATGTCAGAAGATACTGAGCGACACGCAATTAAGATGGCCAAAAAAAAAGCTGCCCGTGATAAAATTATGGCAACCAAGACTAATAAAAAAGGTCTAATTATTGTTCACACCGGCAAAGGAAAAGGTAAATCCACAGCTGCTTTTGGAATGATATTCCGACATATTGCACACGGAATGCAATCAGCAGTTGTACAATTCATCAAAGGTGGCATGTCAACTGGTGAACGCGATATGATACTCGATCGATTTACTGATATTTGCTCTTTTCATACAATGGGAGAAGGATTCACATGGGAAACACAAGATAAAACTCGCGATACTGAAATGGCTCAAGCAGCCTGGGCAAAAGCAAAGGATCTAATTCGCGATCCTTCTAACTCAATGGTTCTTCTTGATGAATTAAATATTGCTATAAGATATGATTATGTTGACATAAATGAGGTCATTACATTTTTAGTAGAAGAAAAGCCAGAGATGACACATGTTGTTATCACTGGGCGTAATGCAAAAGATGATTTGATAGAAATTGCAGATTTAGCTACTGAAATGGAAATATTGAAACATCCCTTTAGAGCAGGAATAAAAGCGCAAATTGGAGTAGAGTATTAATTCTTCTACTCCAAATGATGTTCTATAGTATAGCTTTTGGGTAATTTACTTGGTTTATTTTCAATTAAATCTGCAACTGAGGCGCCAATCTCATGAGCAATTCCAAATCCAATTTTGAATCCCCCCATTGCTAAAAAGATACTATCAGTACTTGGTATTTTGCCAATCAAAGGCTCTCTTCGTCGTGCTTTAGGCCTTACTCCTGCCCATTTTTTAATTAATTTTGTGTTTACAATTACAGGACAAATATTTTCTGCACGCTTAATGAGTTCATGAAGTTGATAATCTGTCTTAAACGGCTCCACCCAATTCCTTTCTGAAGTAGACCCGATAGTAGTTGTTCCATCACTGTGAGGAACTATATAAATTCCATTTGCATAGATTTGAGGCATTGCTCTCAGGTCAATATCAATGAGTGCAGCCTGTCCCTTAACGCCAGAACCTATAGACGTTGGAAAATAACTTTGAATAGTATCAAATCCTTCATATCCACTAGCAACAACTATGGACGATGCTGTTTCTTTACCCCAAATGCCATAAATTGTGTTTGAATCAAAATCTGTAACTTTAGTGTTCTCACGAAATTCTACACCATTTACACTACATGCTTTAGCCAATGAGCTGCATGCTTTCGAAGGATAAATCCGTGCTGAAAGGTCATCATGAATAAGTCCATATGGCGCTGCATCTAGCGAAACTAATTCATGCCTTTCTATAACATCCCATTTAAACTTTCTCCAATTTTTTTTTGCTTCTTCACTCCTACTTAGTGCTAAATTGTAAACACGTTCATGAATAATTGGGCAAATTCTACCAACCCGCCCATATCCAGATGAAATTAATGATAATTTATCAACTTCGCTCCAATGCTTTTCTGCAGAGCATAAAGCTTGAAACTGGTATTCTTTTTTTTCATGCCATTGGTCTGGAGTATATGGAGCCATTGCTCCCAGAATTCCACCCGATGCGCCTGAGCCAATCTTCTTAGCCTCTACTACTAAGACGGATAAGTTTCTAAGTGAACACGCATAGGCGCACGACAGTCCAAATATGCCAGCACCAATAATAATTACATCGTATGATTTAATCGTTGTCATTCTAGAACCATGGGCGTTAAACTCTGATTTCATTTAAGGTAAATTTACATGCACGACCAGATAAAAAACGCATCGCTGGATTGGCATAATGGTAAAATACCAATATCAAAGAAATTTGGCGACGCTTATTTTTCTCTATATGATGGGTTAGCAGAAACAAATCATGTATTTTTATCAGGCAATAATTTACCCAATCGTTTCCAAAATAATTTCCATATAGCAGAATTAGGTTTTGGTACTGGATTAAACCTTCTTGCAACGTGGCACGCTTGGATAAAATCTGGGCAGACTACACCCCTAAAATTCACCAGCTTTGAAGCATTTCCAATGGAATTAAGTGATATGTCAGATTCTTTAAAGTATTGGCCAGAACTAAACAGTTTAGCAACTGAGCTATTCAATCAATTAGAAAAAGGTTGGAAAATAAATACACCAACTTTAAATGCAGAAATTATAATTGGTGATGCTCGTAGAACCCTTAAAAGTTGGGAACAATCTGCTGATGCTTGGTTTCTAGATGGGTTTAGCCCAGCAAAAAATCCTGAAATGTGGGAACAAGAATTATTAGATATAGTGGCTGAAAAAACTTTGGATCAAGGAACATTTTCAACATATTCAGCAGCAGGTTTTGTTAGACAGCGTCTTACTAATGCAGGTTTTTTGGTTGAACGTATCAAAGGTTTCAATAAAAAAAAACATATGAGTATTGGTAAAAAGGTATGAAGTTTTTAGCAGCTAAATCAAACCCACATTTGATAACCTTAATTCTAATTACAGCCGCTTCAATTGTATCGCTAAATATGTTTTTACCATCGCTAGCAAACATGGCATCAGAGTTTGATGTATCGTATCGAGTTATGAATATATCAGTGGCTGGTTATTTAGCAATCACTGCGATTCTACAGATTATTATAGGGCCCCTTTCCGATAGATATGGAAGGCGTATAATTCTTTTGTTAAGTGTTGCGATATTTTGTTTATCTACAGTAGGCTGTATTTTTTCATCAAACGTTTGGTGGTTTTTATTTTTTAGAATTCTACAAGGTGCAATGATTTCAGGAACTGCACTTTCAAGAGCCATTGTACGCGACATGATGGATACAAAAGAGGCCGTGAAAATATTATCAATTATTGCAATGGCAATGGCCATTGTTCCAATGATTGCACCTATGATTGGAGGCTTCCTAGATGAACTTTATGGATGGCGTGCAAACTTTTGGATATATTTAATTATGGGCTTTTCTCTACTTGCCTTGATATGGCTTGATTTAGGAGAAACAAATACAAAAAAAAGTGACACATTCTACAAACAATTTTCAATATACCCAAAATTATTCAAATCAGGCCAATTCTGGGGATATTCAATTTGTATGTCTGCATCCGTTGCATGTTTTTATGGATTTTTAAGTGGAGCTCCACTTGTGGCAACAAAAGTATTAAATTTACCTCCTACAGAATTAGGCCTTTTTATTGGAATAACTTCTCTTGGGTATTTTATTGGTAGTTTTTTTTCAACAAAACTCAGTACATATTTCAACCTAACTCAAATGATTTTATTTGGCCGTGTTATTGCAGTTTTAGGAATATCAATAGGCCTTATTTTTGTTTTAATGGGATACATCTCAACACTAACAATATTTGGATCTATGGTTTTTATTGGTTTAGGAAATGGATTTACTTTACCAAGCAGTCACGTTGGTATTATGAATGTACGGTCAGATTTGGCGGGAAGTGCATCTGGATTATCTGGAGCTATGGCTGTTGGATTTGGCGCTGTGGTTGCTACTTTGATGGGTTTAATTTTAACCGCAGAAAATGGAGCATATAATTTTTTATTTATATTATTAATTACTAAATTAATAAGCCTTTTTGCTGCATGTTATGTACATGTACTAGAAACTTCACCAAAAAAGAATAAAAAGTAAATATTTCAGTCATATCTTTGGAATTAAACATGGAACAATCAAACCTTCGTCTTGGTATAATATTAATGATTGCAACTACATTTGTATTTGCAATGCAGGATGGAATATCACGATATTTAGCAGGTGAGTATAATGTGTTTATGATCGTAATGATCAGGTATTGGTTTTTTGCAGCATTTGTAATCTTTTGGGCAAAGGCAAATGTAGGATCAATCAAAAAGGCTGCTTCAACACATCAACCTATCATACAATGCCTAAGAGGCATTATACTTGCTGTTGAAATTTGCATTATGGTACTTGGTTTTGTCTTAATTGGATTGATCGAAAGTTTAGCCATATTTACTATTTATCCATTAATCATTGCTGCACTATCAGGACCGATATTGGGTGAACGTGTTGGTTGGCGAAGATCCGTTGCGATTTGTATAGGTTTTTTTGGAATAATAATAATTCTTCAGCCAGGTTATTCAGTATTTAGTATATACGCTATTTTTCCATTATGCTCTGCAATTTTATTTGCATTGTATGGCCTTCTGACAAGATATGTAGCTAGGCAAGATAGTGCTGCAACCAGCTTTTTTTGGACTGGAATTGCTGGGCTAGTTGTTACAACTTTGGTAGGTATATTTTTTTGGGAAACTATGAATTCCAAAGATTGGATGTGGATGTGCTTACTTTGTGTTACTGGTGCATTTGGACACTTCTTATTAATAAAATGTTATGAAGTAGCAGAAGCTAGTGGTGTACAGCCTTTTGCTTATCTTCAATTGGTTTTTGGATCCGCCTTAGCAATGATAGTATTTGGAGAAAGCTTGAAGCTTTCCACAGCAATTGGTTCGAGTATTGTTATTTTAGCAGGATTATACACTCTTTGGCGTGAGAAAATTATCAAAGAAAATTAACTTTTTTTAAATCTTTTGTTAAACTTACAGGCAAAGTAACTCCATTAATTCTCATACGGTAAATATGAAGGCTCTCTGCCACTCTCATAACATAATTTCGCGTTTCTTTGTACGGGATATGCTCCACCCAATCTACTACGGATATAAGAGGATCTCTGGGGTCTCCATAAAGCTTCACCCATTCATTAACTTTTTTTGGCCCGGCATTATATGCAGCAAAAGCTAGCAAATATGAACCCTCATACATCTCAATAAGTTTGTTCAAATAAGCAGATCCAAGTCTTACATTATACTTTGAGTCTGATTTCAATTTTTGTTTGGAAAACTTAAGGCCTAATTTTTTTGACATTTGCCTTGCTGTTGAAGGCAATATTTGCATTAGCCCTATTGCACCTGCAGGACTCATAGCATTCACATTAAGTTCGCTTTCTCGTCTGGCAATCGACAATATAACTTCCGGTGGTAGTTCATTTGAATATGTAGATATATCACTTATAGGAAAATATGCCCTGGGTAAAATAATTCCTCTTTTAGCTGCTTCTTTTGCAATGCCAATTTCTACATATGGCACATTATGATCGTAAGCATAATTTGATAATTTCAACAAATCATTATGATCTAATGTCTCAGCCATATGCGTCATAAACCACTTCATCATAACAAGCTTTTCTGCCTTATGTAATAGTATGGCAGCTTGAAAAACTGTTTCATTAACAAAACTAGCAGTTTTCCAACTTAATATATTCTCATTATCAAAAAGTGACTGATCACTAGCTAATCCTAGTCGCTCTGAAGATAATTGCCCGTAATAAGTTATTTGAAAATTAGCAGAATGTTTATAATCCTTTGCTGCCTGTTCAAATTGATTTGTTTTCTCATTTACTTTACCAAGCCAATATCCTGCTCGAGCCTTACTTATTGGCGAGGATACTACGGCATTAAAATTTTCAAAATGTACGCGAGCTTGGTTGGGAGCGTTCAAATAAGTCATGGAAATATATCCAGATAACCATTCTAAATCTGCATAATCAGCACCACCATTTAATTGATGATTACTAGCTAAATAATATGCTATCTTTGGTTGATTTGCTCGCATAGCTCGCCTTGCAAATCCTCTCCGGCGGCTTGCCCATTCCTCCGGTCTTCCCAAACCAGATATTTTCGTTCTGTCTATTAGTAAATCTTGAGCATCCTCCCATCTATTTTTCCTAATACGCCACTGGAACCTATCAAATGCCAATCCTGGATCATCTTTATAGATATCTGGTACGCTAGAAATCAAATAATCAACGTTAGAAGATCCTAACTGAAGTCCAATTCTTGCATTTATAAGCTTTTGCATCTTTGAAGATAAAAGATGCACTATTTTTTTTGCTGATTTAACATCACCCCGCCATAGAAGATTATCAACCCTTTCCTCATGATGAAGATTAGTTAATGATTTATTGCTTAAAAAGTCTCTGTGTTCGTCTGAATTAAATGAAAGGTTTCCCCAAGCATATAGCAAAATCTCATTGGCTTTACTGTTCTTATTTTCATCCCTTAACGCTTCCATTAATCTCATCGCACCTAAACCGGTTTGTGGATTTTGCTTGCCAAAAAAATCTAATACATCCTGGGTATTTGCACCTTTTGGTATTTTCACTTCAGCGCGTTCTTTTAATTTTTTTAGGCCAGGCCATTGTGGATTTTTATTTAAAAAACTTTGGTATTCCTTCCAATCACCATTTCCCGATCTCAACCGTGCCCATCTTAAAATTTTTCTAATTATTGGGTTTGTTGAATTTTTAAAGTAATTAATAGACTCGGATTGATCACCCCGTTCAATTGCATTTAATCCCTCAGATAAATTTAAAATATCTTTAAGATTTGATTGTGCACAAAGAGGCAATGCCCACAAAGATACGAATATAATACAAATTTTTAGCAATCGAAACATTTAGATCTCAAAGAATTTTACATATTCTTATGATAAAAATGTTTATTCTCAAAGCAACCTATTATTGAAGTTGAATTTCATGGTACACATAGCACTATTTTAAGGTTATAGAAATTTTGAATCACTTACTTTTAGGAGAAATGTTATGTTTAAAGGTTCAATGCCAGCGCTAATTACACCATTCAAAAATGGGAAAGTAGATATTGATGCACTTAAACATTTAGTTGATTGGCATGTTGCTGAAGGTAGCCATGGACTTGTACCAGTAGGCACAACTGGAGAGAGTCCAACCCTTTCTCATTCTGAACATGAAGAAGTTATTCGTGTAGTTGTAGAGCACAATGCAAAAAGATTACCAGTCATAGCTGGTGCAGGCTCAAATAACACGATTGAAGCAATTAGACTCATGCAATTTGCAAAAGATGTAGGTGCAGACGCTGCACTTGTAGTCACTCCGTATTATAACAAACCTACACAAAGAGGATTATACGAGCACTACAAGGCATTGAACGAGATTGGCTTACCAATCTTTATATATAATATTCCCGGCAGATCTGTAATTGATATGACCGCAAAAACAATGGGTGAACTATCTAAACTAGAATACATTATAGGTGTAAAAGATGCTACAGCATCAATGGACCGCGTTTCTCAACAAAGACTTGAGTGTGGTCCAGATTTCATTCAAATGTCGGCTGAAGATGCGAGTGCCCTTGGCTTTTTCGCACATGGTGGAGTTGGTGCTATTTCGGTAACTGCAAACGTTGCTCCTAGGCTGTGTGCTCACTTTCAAGATTCTTTGGCAAATGGAGATTTCAAAACAGCCTTAAGCTTACAGGATAAATTAATGCCGTTACATGAAGCAATATTTACTGAACCTGGATTAGTTGGTGCAAAATATGCCGCTTCGCTATTAGGCAAATGTAATGAAGATGTACGTCTTCCATTAACAAGTTTATTAGATGAAACAAAAGAAAAGATACAAGCTGCGATGCGCCATGCAGGTATTTTAGGTTAATACTTTATCCCAGAATGCCATTTTAAGGTTTATGGGCTTGGCATAAACTTATTCGCAGATTATATCCATTGGACTATGGCAAAAAAGAAAACACCCGATAACAATAAAATGATAGTTGAGAATCGCCGTGCTCGCTATGACTATGCTATTGAAGATGTTCTTGAATGCGGAATCATTTTAATGGGATCAGAAGTGAAGTCATTGCGTAATGGTTCTGCGAATATTGCTGAAAGTTATGTAGATATTGAAAATGGAGAACTGTGGTTAATAAATTCTTACATTTCTTTGTATACTCAGGCACAAAACTTTGGCCATGAAGAGCGTCGTAGAAGGAAACTCTTAGTATCAAAAAAACAAATATCAAAGTTATGGCAGGCCAAAGGTCGCCAAGCTATGACTATTGTAGCATTAAAAATGTATTTTAATGAAAAAGGGAAAGTTAAATTATTAATAGGTACTGCTAAAGGTAAAAAGCAATCAGATAAACGCGAAACTGAAAAAAAGCGAGATTGGAATCGTCAAAAGTCTCGTCTAATGCGCGAACATAGCTAATTGCTCATATATTTATGACAATTAATTAACTTAGTTTTACAAAAAATATAAACCATTGGTTAAAATTGTAATAACTAAATACGTGTAGTATTTAAGATCTTTACCTCTAGTCTATCTCTAATATAAGTTTTACATATGCAAGTAACAGTATCAACGGATTGGTTAGAAAAAAACATTCAGGACGTAATTGTTCTTGATGCATCATGGTATATGCCATCTGAAAATAGAGATGTATTAAATGAATTTAAATCACAGCATATTCCTAATGCACAATTTTTTGATATAGACACAATTTCTGACACAAATAGCCATTTACCACATATGTTTCCATCACCATCGTCATTTAATGATCATGTTGAGAAACTTGGCGCGTCAAATAATCTAAAAATTATTATATACGATTCTGATGGTCTATTTTCCGCCGCTAGAGCTTGGTGGATGTTTAAAGTTATGGGTCATAATGAAGTTTTCATACTTGATGGTGGATTGCCAAAATGGATATCTGAAGACAAACCGATATCAGTAAACCCTCAAAAAGCTCTCCGTGGAAACTTTAAATCTATATTCATACCTTCATCCGTAGTAGATGCTCCTCAAGTTCTAAAAACAAATGCACAAGTTATTGATGCTAGGCATCCAAAAAGATTTTCTGGAGAAGTTGCCGAACCGAGAGTTAATCTAAAATCAGGCCACATACCCAACTCAATAAATATATTCTATAAATCGTTTCTTGATGAACAAAAATGTTTAAGGCCTACTTCAGAATTGCTGGCAATATTTGCAAGCGCAGGCATTGATTTGAATAAGCCAATAATTACCTCTTGTGGATCTGGTATAACTGCTTCAATCATAATTTTAGCTCTAAAACGACTAGACCATATTCAGACTGCGTTGTATGACGGGTCATGGTCGGAATGGGGCCTCCGAGACGACCTTCCCATTGTAACTAATTAAGGGCATAAAATGCTGACTTCTTTAAAAAAACAACCCGCAGATCGTATTATAGGATTATCAGCACTATTTAATGCTGACCCAAGACACGAAAAGATAGATCTTGGCGTTGGTGTCTATAAAGATGCTCAAGGTAATACTCCTATCATGCGTTCTATAAAAGAAGCTGAGAGCCGTTTGTGGAAGGCTGAGTCTACAAAAACATATACCGCAATGACTGGAGACAGTGGCTTCCATAATGCTATGGCTAACCTTGTATTGGCTGAAAGTGTTGATCGAGACAGACTATCATTCTGCGCTACTCCAGGCGGTACAGGTGCAATTCATCATGTTCTAGAATTAGTTAAACTCACAGCAAGCAATCCAAAAATTTGGTTTAGTGACCCGACATGGGGAAACCATCTAACAATCGCTAAACATTTAAATATGTCGGTTGGTAAATATAGTTATTTTAACAATAAAACTCGTGCTGTAGATTTTGAAGCAATGGTTTCAGATTTATCAAGCATATCTAATGGTGATATTGTTGTATTACATGGATGTTGTCACAATCCAACTGGTGCTAATTTAACTAAAGAACAATGGAATATAATAGCAGAACTATTATTAGAAAAAGACGCAATACCATTTATTGATATTGCCTACCAAGGTTTTGGGGAAGGCATCGAAGAAGATGCTTATGGAACTAGATTATTAGCAAGCAAATTTCCTGAAATGTTTATTGCTGCAAGTTGCTCAAAAAACTTTGGCATTTATCGTGAACGATGTGGAATTGTAATTACTATATCAAAAAACCCTGACATCAGTTCCATAACGCAAGGTAATCTCTCTTATGTAAATCGACAAAATTTCAGTTTTCCACCAGATCATGGCGCTAGATTAGTAACAATGGTTCTGGAAGACACCGATTTACGTGCGGATTGGATATCAGAACTAGAACAAGTTCGCATTGGCATGTTAAAGGCTAGAACTCATTTAGCTGAAGCATTACGCACAGAATGTAATTCTAGTAGATTTGACTTTCTTGCACATCACCGTGGGATGTTTTCCCGACTAGGAGCGACTGAAGAGCAAGTTAACAAATTGCGTGATGAATTTGGCATTTATATGGTTTTTGATAGCAGATTAAATATTGCTGGTGTTACTTTAGATAAGGTTAATACTATCGCAAAAGCTGTCATTGAAGTAGGAATTTAAAAATTTGAATGCTCCAATCAGAGCGCCATAGTATGAAAACCTTACTTGCTAAAATTTATGAAACGCGGTATTTGGCAACTACTTGAAAAAAGTAAAGTTACCGCAACCTTTTCAAAACGGAGTTCATTATGAATCGTGGTCTAATTTATGGCATTATAGCAATGGCAACAGTTGTCGTTGCATCAAATATTCTAGTTCAATTTTTATTGGGTGACTGGCTCACATGGGGCGCTTTTACTTATCCATTTGCATTCTTAATTACAGATTTAACCAACCGTATGTATGGTGCCAAACAAGCACGTAAGGTTGTATTTGTTGGGTTTTGTGTAGGAATACTTTGTTCATTCATTGGAACTCAAATAATAGGTGAATTTGGTCCTTTAGTAACACTACGAATAGCAATTGGATCTGGATGTGCGTTCTTAGTTGCTCATCTGATTGATATAACTATCTTTGACAGATTAAGAAAAAATAAATGGTGGAAAGCCCCACTTATATCAACAATTATTGGATCATCCATCGATACAGCATTATTTTTTACAATTTCCTTTTCAATTTCATTGTCGTATTTAGAACCATCCAATGATGTGTCGTGGGCTAATGAAACACTACCTGTACTTGGATTGGGGCCAATATTACCTTTATGGATTTCTCTTGGGTTTGCTGATTGGCTTGTAAAATTATCACTAGCGCTAATTGCACTTTTACCGTTCCGCTTATTTGTTACTCAATTACAAAAAACAAAAATATAAGATAATTTAAGCATAAAATATGTTCCCTCTAATAAATTTCAGTAATTTTTAAAAAAAACGTTTGGATTTTTTATCAAGACGTTGCATGATTCAAATATCGGTAACTAATTTCCGATCAAAAGAAACAATTGAAAGGAGGTGCGCATGATTATTAAGAAAACAGA
>ERZ1046367.166-NODE-166-length-53578-cov-6.736992_pt1 | contig 53578 bp, 32 predicted proteins | sample MGYA00383091_ERZ1046367 | MGnify/ENA primary metagenome ERZ1046367 (study PRJEB29581, sample SAMEA5548361) | metagenome | biome: marine; feature: coastal; material: water | depth 50 m | study: Short-term variability in the microbial, nano- and picoplankton... | reverse complement strand
CAGCATCTGCTACAGCTTGGTTATCCGTAGTAACATCTACGGCAGCTACTGCAGCGTCTACATCTGCTTGTGTAACACCATCTTCTGGAGTTACTGAAGCCGCACCGTCTGCGTAAGCAGCATCTGCTACAGCTTGGTTATCCGTAGTGATATCTACGGCAGCTACTGCAGCGTCTACATCTGCTTGTGTAACACCATCTTCTTGGCTTGCTAAAGCATTTTCCAAATTAGCATTAGCAACATTTAACAAAGCTTGAACAGCATCCACATCTGCTTGTGTTACACCGTCATCTTCACCTTGATTTGCAAGAGCCGTTGCTAAGTCAGCATTAGCTTCGTCTAACAAAGCTTGCACAGCATCTACATCAGCTTGTGTAATACCATCATCCCCTCCGGAAGCCAAACAATTTCCATAAGCTTCTTCCCAGGAAATACAAGAACCATCTTCCTCTGTAGCAGTTGCATCAAAATTAGACGCTGAAGTGTCCGTACAACCTCCTACTTCAAATTCGTCACAAATACCATCAGCATCTACATCACTTGTACATGATCCGGAACAATTGTAAAAATCTTCTGGGTACTCGCAAGACCCATCATCAGTGTTTACTGTAGCATCATAATTACATGCATTATCATCTGTACAACCTAAATATTCTACAGTACAAGCGTGATTAAAATCTAAACCTGAAACAAAAGAAAGGCCGTTAACAGCATAAGAAGCCATACCCGAACTCTCGAATGATGCATCTACCATAAACAGGTCATCACCGGATTGAGCAAGGAATATGAACGGAGCACCCACTGACAAACCATCCACTTCCGGAGTTGTCGTATCATCACCATAAGCTACAATTTGCATGTTGTTACCTGTCCATTCCGAAGAACCCGCACAAGCTGCAGATCCATCCGCTGAAATAAAGAATACTCCGATAAGGTCTCCTGCAGATAAAATACTTGTTGATGAACCCGGGATCATTATGGTATGATTGGTTCCGGTATTTATGGTTTCAAAACTCATTTGACAATCCTCCGGAATTAAATCGTATTCACAGGAACCATCATTTGTGTTTGCATCTGTATTAAAGTTTGTCGCATTTTCATCGGTACAACCGGTAACAATAATAGTCATACAAGAAGAATCATCGTCAATCGTAGCTTCGGGGTCATATTCTAAATAATTATCATTCGTACAACCCAAATATTCACAAGAGCCTGAATCGGTCGCATTTACATCATAGTTTGCAGCATTTACATCCGTACATCCTTCAATCTCTAATTGATCACAAACACCATCAGAATCCACATCACTTGTACATGATCCGAAACAGTTGTAAAAATCTTCCGGATACTCGCAAGAACCATCATTGGTATTGACTGTAGCATCATAATTACATGCATTCTCATCTGTACAACCTAAATATTCTACAGTACAAGTGTGATTAAAATCTAAATCTGAAACAAAAGAAAGACCGTTAACAGCATAAGAAGCCATACCCGAACTTTCGAATGATGCACCTACCATAAACAGGTCATCACCGGATTGAGCAAGGAATATGAATGGAACTCCGACAGACAAACCATCAACTTCAGGAGTCGTAGTATCGTCTCCATAAGCTACAATTTGCATATTAGCGCCTGTCCATTCTTCAGAACCTGCACAAACTGTTGAACCATTGTCGGAGATGTAAAAGACTCCAATAAGATCTCCAAGATTTAACTGATCTGTGGCTGTGCCGGGAACCATTATGGTATGGTTCGTACCGGTATTTAAAGTTTCAAAACTGATTCGACAATCGGCAGGGATCAAATCATATTCGCAAGAACCGTCATTTGAATTTGCATTCGGATTGAAATTCTCTGCATTTTCATTATTACAACCCAAAACTACAAGAGTTGCACACGAATTATCATCCACATTTGCATTTATATCGTACTCAAGATAATTCGAACTAGTACATCCATGTACAATAACAGTTGTACAAGAACCATCATCTACATTAGCTGTAGAAATGTATTCAAAATAATCTGAATTGGTACATCCAGAAATAGCAGGAGTTACACACGAATTATCATCCACATTTGCATTTACATCGTACTCAAGATAATTTGAACTAGTACATCCATGTACAATAAAAGTTGTACAAGAACCATCATCTACATTGGCTGTAGAAATGTATTCTAAATAATCTGAATTGGTACATCCAGAAATAGCAAGAGTTAAACAGGAATCATCATCAATCGTAGCTAAAGGATTGTATTCAACGTAATCCTCATTTGTACAGCCCTCAACATCAACAGCACAAGAAATGGGGGCAAAATTGATCGACGTTATAAAGGAAATCCCATTCAATGCATAATTGTCGTAAGGGATAGGATTGATTTCATACTGATTCCCTGAAGAATCCTGGAACTTCCAAATGATTATATCTCCATCGGCAAAACCATCCTTTTCAGGAGTCGTTGCATCATCTGCCATTGCAGTAATCTGAACTTGACCTCCATTAAATTGTGCTGAACCAGCACATGTTAATGCACCGTCAAGGTCATAGTAAACAGCAAGTTCACCATCTCCAAGCACATTTAATTGACTTGCTGCATCTGGCGTTACAAAAAGAGTCATGTTTGCCCCTGTATTGACATACTCTGTCTCCAAAGGGGGGCAAAGGTCACCACAATTAACGGTTTGAATTGAAGCCGATGAAATATAGGTGATGCCATTGATGGAAAAAGTCTCACTGGGAGTTAAAGTCAAATTATACAGCGTGCCATCAGCGGTCTCATAAAACCATGCGATTTGGTCACCACTTGCAAAACCATCCTTTTCAGGTGTGGTTGAGTCATCTGCCATGACTGCTAACTGAATGGGTGTTGATGAGAAAGCATCAGATGCCGCACAGATGTAATTTCCATTTTCATCTATAAAAAAAGCACCTATAACTCCATCCCCTAAATCATTGTAAATAGCTTGAGATGCAGGTGGTGTAAAGAAAGCGGTCATGTTTGTTCCGGTATTTTTAAAGGAAAAATCCAGATCACACTGTGCTCGGACAGAAGTAACAAGAGTCAAGCATGCAGAAATTAAAAAAAATAAGTTCTTCATCAATGGGGGCTTTAAGTTTGTATATTTTATAGTGAAAAAGAGGTAAAAGTCTCTTTTTCTAACTAATCATTTGCTAACATACCAAAAGGGCATTAAAAGTGATCGTGAAAAAATATGTAATTTATCCTGTTTTAGTAAAACAAGGCGTTAAAACAAATTCTGAAATTATTCTAAAATCGGTTCAAACGATTACTTTATTGTAATTATTCAAATATTGTGGCTACCAATATTGAATTTAAACAAAAAAAAGAGGCAAAAGCCTCTTTTTTTTGTTCACTAATTATTACTTGACAAGCTTCTCTACAGATCCATCCGAATACAAGTAGAGCATAACCTCACCTTTAAAGGCATCATCAGGCTGAACTTTTTGTCCTAAAGTATTTACCACACTAACCAATGAACGAATATCATTAGGGTGTACTGGAACAACTAAATCATTAACCCAAGCAGGAACTTGCGGAATAACTTCTAAACGTTGACCTGGTATGTATGGGAATGTGTAGTCATTATGTGCTTCATACATACGTATCTGATACCCTTGACCAGGCTCCAAACTTCCTAGACTATTAAATCCAAATTCAGGCCAATATACCGCAGCACTGTTGTTTTTGATTAGGTGAATACGATCTCCTAACACCTCTAAAGATGCAGCAACATCCATGGATTCTTGGAGTGGGAAACCAATCATATTCCAACCTTGAGCCAAATCAACATACAAAGGTGTTGAATGATAATTTAAATTATCCGTTAGATTTTGTTTATCAGCTTCGAGACCGGCAATTTCAACTTCTAAAGCTAAACTATCAGACTGAAGACTTGCAATATCAGCTTCAAATTGTGTGCTATCAGATTGTAAATCTATTATATCGCCTTCAAGCCCAACAATCTCTACTTCTAAAGCTGTACTGTCAGCTACAAGAATCGCAATATCATTCTGGAAACTGGAAGTTAAAGATGATATTTGAGTCTCATAAGCAAATACCATATTGGCACTATCCAGACTATTGTTCTCAATCGTTTGTTGCAATAAATCTGAAGCTGCATCTGCAGCAGCAGTTGCATCAGAATTTAACCCAGCTACCACAGCATCATGAGCTGTATTTAAAGCAACTACTTCTGCATTGTGTGCACTGATCAAATTAGCTATTTGAGTATCGTAATCAGTAATCGTCTGAGCTAGAGTAGCCTCTAAAGCAGTACTATCTGATTTTAGCTCGGAAACATAAGTCTCTAAGGCATCGATATCAGCCTCAAACTGAGTGCTATCTGATTGTAAAGAAGCTACATGAGCCTCAAATGCTGTACTGTCTGATTGTAAATTCGAAACATGACTCTCAAGACCTGCAACCTCTACTTCTAATGCCAAACTATCAGCTTGTAAACTAGCAACATCTGCTTCGAATTGAGTGCTGTCTGATTGTAATTGAGACACATGGGATTCAAGACCCGCCACTTCAGTTTCAAGATCTAAACTATCAGCTACCAGATTTGCAACGGCAAGATCCCATTCTGCATGAACATAGTTCAAAGAATCCGTTAAACTGGTATTCAGATCGAATAACTGCCCTTGGTAATCAAGAACCACACTATCGTAATCTGCCTGCATTGAAATAACAGTCGTATTCATGGTGTTATTCAAATTCAACAAATCAGTATTTAAAGTGTCAATTTGTTCATTTGCATCGGCTAACTCATCTACTTTGTTAGTATGTAAATCACTCCACAATGTAGAACAAGATCCATCTTCAACAAGAGCTGCTGAATTGTATTCCTCATAAGCAGGATCCATACATCCAAAAGTAGGATCAATCAACCAATCTGAGATTACATAAGCAGCATTTACCATATACGTATTATCCCCTTCAGAATACGTTGGATATAAGTTAATGTTTTCCGCTGATGAAGCATCGTAAGCCATCCAAAGGATTTCATCACCTGCAGCAAAACCATCCTTTAATTCGGTATTAGCATCATCACCCCAAACAACAATCAATTGATTTGTTGCATCAGTATCCCAAATCAGTAATCCACCACATACAAGAGCTCCATCCACTTGATAGAAAGCTCCTACGTAATCTCCATTATCTAAAGCTAAAGAGCCCGTAACAGCGATAGTTGCGTTGTTACCCGTAATAGTCAATCCACCTGGATCACTTGGCCATGCTCCATTAAAAGATACGTACTCACAAGAAGAATCATCTACATTGGCTGAGTCGTTGTAGTTCAAAGCAGAAGCATCTGTACAACCTAATACAACCGATTCACAAGAAGAATCATCTACATTAGCTGAGGCATTGTAATTGGCAGCATTTTCGTCTGTACATCCTTCAACAACTGCTTGACAAGAACCATCATTAATGTTGGCTTCTGAATTGTAATTAAATGCAGTAGCATCCGTACATCCTTCGATCAAACAAGAACCATTGTCTGTGTTTGCTGAAACATTATAGTTTGTAGCATTTGAATTCGTACACCCTAAAACAACGTCTATACAAGACCCATCGTCATCAGTAGCATTTTCATTGTAATTAAAGGCAGTTGGGTCGATACAACCAGAAACCTCAAATTCATCACAAATACCATCATTATCAACATCGTTGTTACACTCCTCTTCACAATTTAACCATGTTTGAGATGGGTAAGAACAGAAACCAGCATCAGTAGCTGTTTCATCATAATTACAAGCTGATGCATCCATACATCCCAATACTTCAAAACCATCACAGACACCATCGCTGTCCGTATCAACCAAACAAACACCATCACAATCGTAACCGGTTTGGTTAAAGTAACAAGAACCGTCATCATTGTTGGCTTGTGCATCGAAATTACAAGCATTTGCATTGGTACAACCTAAATATTCACAAGCTCCTGCAACATTTGCTTGGGCGTTGTAATTATTAGCTTCAGACTCCATACATCCCGTAAGTTCACAAGAACCATCATCTACATTTGCACTTGGATTGTAATTGTCAGCCCAGTCACTTGTACATCCTTGAATTTCTATAACACCACAAGTGTGTACAACACTCGTTAGGGAAGAAACTATTTGAGTACCATTTACGACATAAGGAATGCCAGCTGTATTTATAGTGTATATATTAGAACCATCAACCAGTTCCAAAGTTACATTAGCACCTAATGAAGCACCATCAACTTCCGAAGTAGATGAGTCATCTCCCCAAATAGCTAGTGAAGTTTGAGTGATGCCATATGCATTTACAGAACCAACAAGCATTCCACCTGAACTGGCAGCAATGTATGCAGATTCATCTGTAACAGTTATACCATCAAAAAACCCTGAGGTCAACATAAGCGTCATGTTATTCCCAGTATTTCCATCATAAAGACCTGGGTAATCACAATTTCCTTCTTGTACTTCAGTTTCGCACAAAGTTGGATTCGCCGCACCATCTTGTATAGACATGCCTCCACTAGAATAAGAAATAGCTACTGGTGCTGTTAATGCATATAATTTAGCTCCATCAACAAGTTGAAGTGTTATCGAAGCACCGGATAAAGCTCCATCAACTTCTGAAGTTGAGGAATCGTCTCCCCAAACAGCTAGTGAGGTTTGAGTAAGACCATAGACGGGTTCTGAACCAACTACCATTCCATCATCTGTAGTAGCTACAACGTATGCAGCTTCAGACTCTATGGTAAGTGATGAAAGAAAACTTTCAGTCAACATGACAGTCATGTTAGAACCGGTGTTGCCAGTAAAAGGTTGTGGAATTTCACACTGCGCGTGAAGAAGTATGCTCGTAAAAAGCATACCAATACTAAAAAGTAACTTTTTCATAAGGGGGGGGTTGTTACTGATGAATTGATGTTTTTTTAAATTATTACCCTCAAACATACAAAAAAAATTACATAAGTCCTAGGTAATTTCATACTGTATTATAAAACAGGGCGCTAAACCTAACCTTCTCCAAGTACAGGGAAATTGTACTCGAGCACATCGTCATTCACCTTCAAGAGATAGCCTTGTCCGGGAATAAAATCACCGATCTGGTTAAAAGTACCCATCTCTGGCCAATAAAATTCACCATTGTTATTTTTAATAAGCTTGATATCTCCCACAATTGGAGCCAATGTCTCCGCAACATCCTGAGGCTCCCTCAAAGTATAACCAATGGTATTCCATCCGGCTAAAAGATCAATGTAGACCGGTTCAAGTGTTGAAGCACAATTTTGAATTTGTTGATTTAAAACTACAAGAGAATCACTAGCTGATGACAAGTCCATCATAAGCTCATCAAACAAACATGTACCCATATCATCATTAGCTAGAGGATTGTAATTGTCAGCAATTTGTGAAGTACACCCCTCTACCCTAACCGTAACACAAGTACCATCATCTTCATTAGCAAATGGATCAAACTCAATAAATAGAGAATTCGTACATCCCGGAACAATCAAAGTTTGACAAGACCCATCTGAATACAAAGCATTAGGATCATACTCTACATATGAATCATTTGTACAACCAGAGCTGTAATATTCACAACTACCATCGTTCACATTAGCCAAATGATTGAAATTTACAGCCGTAAAATCTGTACAACCTTCTAGAGGATAGATACAACCAACGTTAATGTTGGCTAACAAGTTGTAATTGGTAGCAAGAGTATCTGTACAACCATCTAAGTCTGGAATACATGAACCATTATCCGTGTTTGCAGATTCATCGTAATTTGAAGCAAAAGCAGAAATACACCCATACACCACTGCAACACAAGAGCCATCATCAACAGTTGCAGAAGAGTTGTAATTAAACGTATTGATGTCCGTACACCCTTCTACGCTGACATTTAAACAAGAACCATCATCAGTATTCACCGCAGGGTCGTATTCTATATAATGAGATTCTGCACATCCATATACTATAGGAGTTATGCAGCTACCATCATCCCAAGTGGCAAGGGTCATATATTCCATATACGCTATATCAGTACATCCCTCTATTCTGAGGGTAACACATAATTCTAGTAGATATATATTCGCCGAGGTATCGTACTCCAAATAATTAGGGTCCATACAACCATAATTGGCAAGGACACAAGTATTGTCATCCACATTTGCTGTAATCAAATAATTCGCAGCGTTAGGATCGGTACAACCGTGCACGACTTCGCTGACACAGATAGATTGATCATTCGTATTTGCCAAAGAATCGTATTCTAAATAGTTTGAATCCATACAACCGAAAACAAAAGGGATGCAAGATTCATCATCGTAGTTTGCCGTTTCATTGAAATTGAAGGAATTAATATCCGTACAGCCTTCTATTTTTAACGTTAAACACAAACTATTGTTCTCTACATTTGCCAAAGAATTGTACTCTATGTAATTTACATCCATACAACCCACAACGATAGACTCACAGGTCCCATCGTCTGTAGTTGCCGATGCATTATAGTTAAATGCAGAAGGATCTGTACATCCTAAGCCAAAATCACAAACCGAGTTATCAACAACTACACTAGAAGCTACAACCGCATCGTAAAGATTAGAGCTTTCGTCTGCTGCTGCAAAATAATTGACGGCTGATGCATCGATACACACTTTAGTCAATGAACGTCTTCTAGCACCAAAATTATATTGACATGGATCGCCTGAATCCGCAACACTTATTCTGTTTATGTTAGCAGCAGCATTATAATTGACTACAAATGGATAGTCAAATATACATCCATAGACAGGCTCAACACATGTTCCATCATCTGTAGTAGCTAATGCATTGTAATTTAAAGCAGATTCATCCATACAACCAGATACACTCAGCATACAAGAACCATTACCTTTATTAGCACTGGCGTTAAAATTGTTTGCATTAGGATTCAAGCAACCGTAAATCACTGAAATACAAGACCCATCATCTGCATTGGCTATGGGGTTATAGTTTGGACTGATCGGATTCGTACATCCTTCTAATTCAGAAATACAAGAACCGTCATTTTTGTTAGCTCCAGAATTGTAATTCAATGCCTTTGGATTGACACAACCAAGAATTTTCACCACACACCTACCATTATCAATAGTTGCATTGGCATTGTAATTCATCGCTAATGGGTTTGTACAGCCTTTGATAGCGCGTTGACAAGAACCGTTATTTTGATTTGCTTCTGGGTTGTAATTAAAAGCATTAGGGTTCAAACAACCTAATACTTTTGAAATACAATTGCCATTATCTATATTCGCATTAGAGTTGTAATTTAAAGCTTCCGAATCCATACAACCTGACCTGGCTCTCTCACAAGAACCATCATTTTTATTGGCATCAGGGTTGTAATTCAATGCCTTTGGATTCATACAACCTAAAGTCCGAAGTTTACATTTGCCATTATCTATGTTTGCATTTGGATTGTAATTCACGGCATCCTCATCCGTACAACCTCTGACACGCTTAATACAAGAACCATCATTTTTGTTTGCCTCTGGATTGTAATTTAAAGCATTCGATTTGTTACAACCACCTATCAATACCACACAATTTCCTTTATCGATAACGGCTTCCGGATTGTAATTTATCGCATTTTCATCTGTACAACCTGATACTCCGTATATACAGCCACTATTTCCTCCTGAGATAGAACCACTAAAACCGGATCCATTACCGTTGCTTACTCCATTTTTATTAATATTACCTATTCCATTGTTATTATCTTCCGTAGGACTTGGATTGTAGTTCAGTGCAACCGGATTATTACAATAAACAACTTGTTCTTCACAGGAACCATCATCGATATTTGCGTGTGGATGATAATTTGCTGCCACTTCATCCATACAACCCAATAGTACTGGAATACAAGAACCATCTTCTGTGTTGGCGGAAATTTCATAGTTGAATGCAGATGTGTCTGTACACCCCTTAATAAAAGGGACACAAGGATCCGCATCATCCTCTTTGGAAACCTGATTTATTACAGCCAAAGGGTTGAAATTGAAAGCGTAAGGGTCTGTACATCCATAAACAGGATAAACACAGGAATTATCGTCAACCTCTGCCAAATCATCGTAATTTACGGCTAGAGAGTCCGTACAACCCATGTCATTACCACAGTTTACAATTTGATAATCTGCAGATTCAAATAAGATAATATCGTTGTTGGTGTAAGTAATCTCATCCAAAACAATATCGTACAATACATTCGAATTGACCAATTGCAAACGTACAGGAGTAAACGATCTTGCTCCATCTACCTCAGGGGTTGCCGTATCATCTCCCCAAACGGCAATAGTTCCATCAAACACTTCCATTTGAATGGACCCCACCACCTGATCATCAGATGATAATGCAACTATATAAGCTTGGTCATTTGTTATAGGTAAAGATGCGATAGCCGACTGAATAAAACCGACAATCATGTTACTTCCCGTATTTCCGGAATATTGATCAGGAATATTACAAGGCATAATGTACAAACATGAACCATCATCTTTCGTTGCGTAAGACTCAAAATTAATTGCTGAAGCATCCATACACCCATTAAAATAACAAGAACCGTCATCTATAGAGGCATCTTCTAAGTAATTTGATGCTTTGGAGTTCATACATCCGTAAATAAGAAGAACCTTACACATATCTGGGTCTGTATTAGCCTCAGCATTATACTCCACATACAATGGGTCCATACAACCGTTTATCTTAGCAATACATGAGCCATCGTCAATATTGGCTAAGTTGTCAAAGTTGTAGGCTTCTGAATCTGTACAGCCGTAAGATTTTGCGACACAAGTACCATCATTCAAATTGGCTTCAAAATTGTAATTAAAAGCGGTTGCATCTGTACATCCAAAAACTATGGCTACACAAGAGCCATCATCAACTTCTGCCATAGGGTTGTAATTCAAAGAAAAAATATCCGTACAACCTACTAATAAAGCTGTTTGGCAGGATCCATCATTGGTATTTGCTTCAGGATTGTACTCTGAGAAATTAGAATTAGTACAACCGTAAATTGCTTCAATACAAGAATCATCTGAAACGGTAGCTCCAGCATCATAGTTGAAAGCCTCCTCATCCGTACAGCCATATACTATAAACGTATTACAAGTCCCATTATCTTTATTGGCATTCGAGTTGTACTCTAAATATAAGGGATTCATACAACCCAAAACAGCCGGGGTAATACATGAACCATCGTCTGTATTAGCGTTAACAACAAATTCTAGGAAAGCAACATCGGTACAACCTTCAATTTTATAAGTAGAACAAGAACCGTCGTCAATATTGGCTTCGACATTGTATTCTATATAATTTGAATTGATACAACCACTTACAATTAATGTAGCACAAGAACCATCACTAACATTGGCATTTGCATCAAATTCAATATAGTCACTATCTATACAACCCAATTCAGCAAGTGTATTACAAGAGCCGTCGAACACAGTGGCGTCCGGATTGTATTCTACATAACTGGATATCGTACAACCATAAACGACTCCAAGGGTTTTACACGAACCATCATCTTGAGTTGCTAATGGATTGTATTCTTCATAAATACTATTGGTACAACCATATACATTTCCTTGGTCGTCACATATTGGTACAAAAGACAAAGCCGTTCCCAAAACCTCAATACCATTAACCTCAAATGAAATGACTGGATTGTATGAAACATCATACAGTACTCCAGATGATCTTGCCTTTAAAACTACAGGCTCCATGGCCATTAAACCGTCTTGAACACTATTGGCTGCATCATTACCCCATACAGCTAACGTTTGCTGCTCACCATTCCACTCTATAGACCCCACGCATTGCCAGGTATCGTTCAAGTACATAAAAGCTCCAAGAGAATCACCATTTTGCATTACATCATTCTGTAAAGCATCCTGATTGATCATAATAATCATATTAGATCCTGTATTGGAATAAGTAAAATCCAAATCACAATCATTAGCATAGGATGATAGGGTGAATAGGATCAAACTTACTTGAAACAAAGCTTTTAGGGAGGGGTTAAAATACTTCATTGAAATTGGGGGTTTCTACAAATTTATATTTTTTCCGCTACTCATAAGACATTAATTAACTAAAAATAGCTACGATCAATAAATGTAGATGAGCATCTCATGCTTAATATAATAAAAAAAAACATCTGATTAAGGAATATGTAAAGTATTTAAACAAAAAAAGAGCTGCAAGTGCAGCTCTTTTTTATGTTATGAGAAACTAATGATTATTTAACCATTTTCTTCTCTACAGTTCCGTCATTGTACAAGTACAATAATACTTCACCGTTGAATTGTTCAGCAGGATTAACCTCTTGACCTAACATGTTAACAACACGTACTATAGAACGTACATCGTTCGGGTGGTTTTCAACCTCCATCTCGATTGCCCAAGCTGGTACAGTTGGGTTAAGTACTCTGTAGTCGTCACGGTTAATTGCATGGTTGAAGATAAAGTCTCCTTTACCATTTGACGAGTCTTTAACACGTACTTGGTAACCTTGACCTGGTTCTAACATACCTAAACCATCGAATAAGAAGTCTGGCCAGTAGAATAGACCTTCGTTGTTCTTAACAATGTTGATGTTATCTTGAACCGCTGCTTCAGAACCAAATTGAGCTTCGAACTGAGCTACAACTGGAGACACGTGGTGTAAGTAGTAAGCCACTGTGTTCCAACCTTTGTGTAAATCAATTTCGATAGGTGCTCTATGGTAGTCTAAAGAATCAGTAATTAAACCTTCTAATGCAATGTGCGCTGCATCGTTCGCATCGTAACGAGCTTGCATAGCAGTAATAGTATCAGCCAATTCCTGAGCATCAGCAGCTTCATCAGCAGCAAATGCTACCGCAGCTGAATCTAATGTAAAGGCAACTGAATCTCTGTATTGAGCCAATACTTCATCGTAACGCTCTGTAGCGTCAGAAATCGTATCTGCTAACTCTTGTGCATCAGCAGCTTCATCAGCAGCGAAAGCTACTGCAGCTGAATCTAATGTAAAGGCAACTGAATCTCTGTACTGAACTAAAACAGCATCATAACGATCAGTAGCATCAGAAATAGTATCCGCTAATTCTTGAGCATCTGCAGCTTCATCTGCAGCAAACCAGTCAGCTACTGCAATCAAAGTATCAGATAAGAACGTAGAATCCGCTTTTAACAAGGCTGTATACGCATCATAAGAAGCGATTAAGTCTGTTACAACGTGTCCAGTTCCCATTTCACTGTCTTGGTATAAGTTATCAGCATATTCGAAGTCAGAACCAACCCACTCGTTGTTAGAGTCGTCGTTATCTGCACCGAAGCTGTAGTCTACGCTTAATACTTCACCAGTAACTGGGTCAACAGTTTTAAGAGCGTAAGAAGACCAGTCACAAGAACCGTCATCTTCAGTAGCTTGGTCATCGTAGTTACCCGCGTATGGGTACGTACAACCAGGTACTTGAGTTTGACATAAAGTTACATCGTGGAAGATAGCTCCAGATCCTGAAGCAGAAGATCCACCAGTTGTTAAATCAACTGTGTAGTTTTGACCGAAAGCATCACCGAAGTTTTCAGCGTTGTCATGGATAGAAGCAACATCAACATCTGCACCTGCATAGTTAACATACTCAGCATCCAAACAACCTACAGAGATGTATGTAGAACAAGATTCATCATCAACAGTTGCTAATGGGTCGTACTCCATGTATGTTGGATCCGTACAACCTTCTTCAGCAGGAGCACCAACAACAATAGAGTTTACTGTTACATAAGTACCTTCTTGGTAAGTTCCGTCATAAGCAGGAGTTGCATACGTTACCGAAGCTTCGTAAACTACACCATCTCTAGAAACTAACCATTTTAAATCTTCAGCTGGCTCAAAACCATTGTTAATCATGTTATCTGCACCAAAAACAGCCAAACCAACTTGGTCACCTGTCCAAGCAACAGAACCTGCATTTGCAAGACCTGAAATTGTAGAGTATCCTAGGAAATCGTTTTCTAAACGACCTGTTTCGTAAACAGCAGCGATAATATCTCCTTCAATAACATTTGATTGGTCAACGTTCCATAGACCTGCATTGTTTACCGGGAATAATACCGACATGTTATTAGATGTAACAACAATAGACGTGTTCTCAGCATCTGTACTAGGTGTAAAGTTTACACCTTCAATAATACAAGCACCTTCTTCACCTTCAACGGCATTATCAGTAGCTTCCACCATGTAGTTTGAAGCAGCAGGGTTTGTACAACCAACAACCTCGTCAGCATCACAAACACTATCACCATCAGCATCGTTATCTACAACCGATCCCGATCCGTCAGTTTCTCCAGAACAAGAATCACATCCAACAGGGAATTCACAATCATCTGCGTCAGTAGCTGCTGAATTATAATTACATGCTGTTACATCTTGACAACCAACAACCTCGTCAGCATCACAAACACCATCGTTATCAGCATCATTGTCTACAACTTCACCATCTTCACAAGTATCACAAGCACCATCTAAATAAGAACATGCATCAACATCTGAAATAGTAGCCGTTATATCAAAAGTACATGCGTCTACATCCATACAACCTGCACAAGAAACAAATTCACACGAACCATTATCTGCAGTTGCATTTGAACTATAATTACATGCAGCAGGATCAGTACAACCAGCACAAGAATCATAATCACACGAACCATCGTCAGTGTAAGTTACATCAGTGTACATATCCAATGCATTACATGCACTTTCATCTGTACAACCTGCAACAGCTGAAGATAAGCCAGCATCAGTAATGTTTACAATACCATTAGTTACGTATCCTGTAAACTGAGGAATCTCAGCAACCATTATTACGTTACCATCATGCAAAATCGCAAAAACTGGAGATTCACCTGAACCAAGACCATCTTTATCATTAGTAGATGAGTCATCACCCCATAGGGCTAAACCAAAAAATCCTGTTGCAATGGACTCAACACCTACACACTGTAGCGCGCCATCACCATTCAAATCATAAAAAGCTCCGATTTGACCGCCTTCAAACTGGTCAAATTTAGAAGCATTAACACCTACTGTCATGTTTGCACCTGTATTTGCAGGAGTGGTAAACATTTCAGCAGTAACATTTTGCGCAACAACTGCAAAGCTAGTGGCAAAACATCCAAAAAGAAATAAAGCTAACTTCTTCATACTGGGGGGGTTTTAGTTAAAATTTGTTTTACTTAAAAAATTCAAGTACCAAACATACAAAAAATTTATCGTAAACAAAAAACTTTATTTGGCACCTAACACTTATTTATTCAGTCCATTTAAATAATTCATCTTACTGTAAATGTTTGATTGTACACCAATACAAACCAAAGAGATGCTATAAATCAATCACTTAATGAATATTTATTTTCAATCGCTACTCTAATCGCTACAAATTTTGTTTTTTTGTGTTGTTCAAAACGAAACATTTATCCTTAATTATAAATTAACCCTAACTTAAATCCGATGAAATTCTTTATTGACACGGCAAACACATCACAGATCCAAGAATTGGTTGCTTACAACATCATATCAGGTGTAACGACCAACCCAAGCTTAATGGCTAAGGAAGGTATCAGTGGAACAGAAGACTGTCACCAACGCTACGTTGATATATGTAAGCTGGTGGACGGACCTGTTTCTGCAGAGGTGATTTCCACGGATTGTGAGGGTATGTTAGCAGAAGCTTATGAGTTGGCAGAACTCCACCCTAACATTGTCATTAAGATACCGATGATTAAAGAGGGAATTAAAGCCATCTATGAACTCAATAAAAAAGGAATAAAAACCAACTGTACGCTCATCTTCTCGGCAAACCAAGCTTTATTAGCGGCAAAAGCAGGTGCAACCTATGTATCTCCTTTTATTGGTCGCTTGGATGATATTAATATTGACGGAATGGAGTTGATTAAGAGTATTCGAACCATATTCGATAATTACAATTTTGACACTAATATATTGGCTGCCTCCATCCGACACGAAGAACACGTGATTAAGTGTGCTGAATATGGAGCTGACTACGCAACGGTTCCTTATTCTCTTTTGGATAAGTTGTTTGACCACCCGCTAACCACGAAAGGCTTAGAGATATTTTTAGCCGATCACGCCAAACTGAATCCGTAATGCTCAAACGCATCTACAATGACCAGCCCAATGAAAAACACATTGATGAGGTGGTAAAGTGTCTACGGAACGGTGGGGTAATTATTTACCCCACAGATACCGTTTATGGATTAGGATGCGACTTGAATCACAAAAAAGCTTTAGAACGAGTAGCACGTATTAAAGGTATAAAATTAAAAGATGCTCATTTCTCATTCATTTGTTACGACCTCAGCCATCTTTCAGAATATGCCAAACAAATAAGTACGCAAACCTACAAGCTTTTAAAACGAATTTTCCCAGGACCTTTTACAGTCATCTTAAAAGCTACAGGAAAGATCCCTAAGATTTTTAGCAACAAAAAGAAAACCGTTGGTATTCGGATTCCGGACAACAACATTACCCGAGAAATCGTAAAGCAATTGGGGAGCCCCATCATATCAACTTCGATTCACGACGACGATGATGTCATTGAATATTCTACCGATCCAGAATTGATTTACGAAAAATACCAACACCAAGTAGATCTTGTCATCGATGGTGGTTATGGGTTAAACATTGCATCTACCGTTGTGGATTGTAGCGATGAGTCTGAGTACATGATCTTAAGAGAAGGGAAAGGAGACGCGGAATTGATTTATTAAATAGAACTTAGTAAAAGACCCGTATAAGTTGTGAATTACATATTGATCATGGGCAATTCAATATGCATCATTAAAAATATTGTGAAGCTTTAAGACTTGCTCTAACAAAGAAGATTTTTCATCATTAATAATCACATCATCTGAAAGCGCTTTCTTTTTTTCATCAGGCCACTGCTTGTCAATTCTGGCTATCACATCTTCGCGTTCGCAACCATCTCGCTTGACGACTCTGTTTATCCTAAGTTCTTTTGGTGCTTCTACTAAAACGACCTTATCTAATCCATTATTTGCACCACTTTCAAAAAGAATAGCTGCCTCCTTTATAATGTAGCACCCTTTTTGGCTTAAACACCAAGCTTGAAAATCCCTTTCAACGACAGGGTGCACTAAAGCATTTAAATGATCCAAAAGCTGAGAATTAGCGAAAACTTTTGAAGCTATATAAGACCTATTCAAAACACCATTTAAAAAAGCTTGCTCCCCAAAAAGTGAAATGAGTGAAGTACGCAAAATCAAATCCTCGGACATTAATGCTTTTGCCCGATCGTCAGAGGAGTAAACAGAGACTCCTAATTGTCTGAAAACCTCAGCAACAGTAGTTTTCCCACTACCAATCCCACCTGTTAATCCGACTTTCAACATCAGTTCTTTTTTACAAACTCAACCGTAGATGGATGAAACTTAACCCTTTGTACAATGGAAGGCTTTTTATTTTCATCTAAAAAGATGTTTAAAATCTTTCGCTGTGTCATGGCTATTTCGTCATAGTCACAATAAATCACAAAATCTGATGCTTTTACTTTAGCTACATCTTTCATGGCTATCCAATAGGACAAATCTACCTCAGATGGTTTTACGATCAACTCCTTGCCAGTGGGCACATTTATTAATTGTATGGGAATCTTCTTGTGAATTTCAGTAAACCGAGCAACCTCCTGAGAAACTTTCACTGCTGTATTACGGGCCGTCAACATAGCATTGGGTAGGATAGCCTCCAAACTTACATCTATGTTCTCACTGATATCATCCCGCTTCAACACATCCGTATATAATCTTGTAAGGGTATCTAGGATATGAGCAGGACCAAAAACTTCTATTTCTTGAGGTACAACTTTAAAATCACCGTATTGAACGTAGTTCTCACTGAAAGATAAATCCAAAGGAACGCTAACCTTCAAGGTAGCACTAGTCTTGATACTAAAGTCTAAAAACAAGGTATCTGGCTCAATATCCAAAATAGAAAACCCATTTAACTCTCGGGCTATATTGGGCCGAAGTGCCTGACTTAGTGCAAAAGATGTAGATCCTTGACGCTGAAGTTTAGACAAGTCAATGTCAGCGTTTCGATTAAAAAAAGTTTCTTTCAAAAAAGCAAAACCATGTCCCTTAACTTTAATCTTAAGCTCCGACAATGGCTGTTCCTTCAAATATTTATCGATAGGCTGATTTACATATTCAAGCGGATAATCTATATAATAGGTATACTCTTTTGAAAATTTGATTAAAAACCAAAATAAGGTTGACATCAAAAAACAAATGACAATCACACTGCGATTGCTGCCTGACCTGATAAAGTCAATTAATTTAGGAAGTAGACGTTCTAACATACTTACATCACTTAGCGGGTAAATATAACCTATTTGTTATGAGATTACAACGAAAGGTGTTCTAACCGAGGATTAAACAAACACTAAGGGTCTTGTTTTCGGGGGTTTCAACGAAACATTCTTTTGAACTTCTTCCACAGATCTCTAAAATCATCAAACTCATCTCTGTAAAAAAGCCCCAATCCTGTCGTATAGTATTTATTAGCTTCAATTTGCAGCTGGGTGTTTTCTTCTAAATTGTTGCTGAATGCTAGAAGACGAAGCTTTCCATCATCACTCAACTGATACTCCACCTCAAAATCTCCAATAAATCGAGATGTATTTTCTGCTTGTGAAGCAATATTCCCATTGAAGGTAATACGATCATTCAACTTCATATTGTTGAGCAATAACTCCCACTGACGTTGACTCAAATATTGACCTTGATTGGGATGGTACTTAAGCCCTAAATCAAAACGATCTGAAAATTGAGAGGTCCAATTGTACAATTGATTGTTTAAAACCTCTGCCCCAGAGGAGACGGTAGAACTCAAATAATCTACATCAGTGTCATTATACTCAGACGAACTCATAAAAGTGTTTAAAACCAATAGCGACAAAAATTGTTGGGTGTTTTTCTCTTCAGTATTGGTATGCTCATCGAGAATTCGTTTGATGCGATCGTCTCCTTTTGGGATTTGAATGTCGAAGTCGATATCTGGTTGAAGTAAGTCTCCACGCATCAGCATTCTACATTCTACATCGCGACTTTTGTTGTAAAGAGTGTCTGACGTAAGCAAACTGAGGTTTGTATTGAGTTTGTAAAGTGCATTTAAATTCATTTGCGCTTCATAAGGGCTTCCATCCCAAGATAACTGAGCTCCTTTTTCAATTTCAAACTTTTTATTTACAAAATTTTGAAGCGTAAACAGGTAATCTCCCTCATCAACAACATAATCACCGAACATGTATACCTCATCGGCATCGTTGATTCCTATATTGATAAACCCATTACCTGTAGCTCTTAACTTATCGCCTAAAGTTTCGTCAAATATGATATTCACTTGTGCACTTTCATCAAGTTCCACATTCATATCTATGGTAAAACTTGATTTTGTTTCTACAAGTTTTGAAACCGTTGTCTCTATATCCTCTACACCCTCGTTTCTCTTTACAAAATGAACAAAACTCAACTCATCAATACTCTCATCATCATCCAAAGGAATGTACAATAAGGTCCCTTTGTTGGTCGTCACGTTTACCTGCATTTCTACGGCATTCTTAGGACCTTTAAAATAGGCATCTCCAGAAGCTAAAGCACGCCCATAATAAGGTTTATCAACATAAGCATCCGTGTTCAAGCACAGTAAACTATCCGCTTCTAATCGAAGATCCAAACTGAAATCCTTAAAATAATGATGATCAAACTGCCCGCTAAACTCTCCATACCCAAGGTTCTGTCCGTTTTCTACACCTTGAAAACTTAAGTCATGCAATATCAAATCTCGGTCACTCAACTCAACCACAGATGTCGTTGAAGACTCAAACTGAGTATTGAGATGGGGTATCGAAAAACGAAGGTCATTAACATTAAAATCACCATTAAACTTGGGCTGGTTTAATTCACCATAACAACTTAGAGCACCCGTAGCTTCTCCTTCCAATGTGTCAAGAATAGAAATGTAACCTTCAAGATGCTTCAGATTAAAATCGTGTACATCCAAATTGATGTTAAAATTATTAGAATCCACAAGCGGCATGTATGCGCCAGTAAATTCCAAACTCTTTGTACTCCCGTTAGTGAACCCTCCAACAAGAGATTGTAAATTTTGCTCTGTATTATAATCTAAATTCAAATTTAGGGCTCCAAGAGGGTAATTGTTGTACAAGATTTCCTCCGTTTGGATGTTCGAATAAAATTGACGCACTAAAGGACTCTTAACTTGCTTGAAACCACCATTTAACCGACCTTGAAAAGAGGTTTTAAAACGCTTTGACCAGGGAGAAAAATTGTCTAATTCAAATTCGTCCAATTGAAAATGCATCAAACTATTTTCTGTATCGCCTATATATTCAAAAGCGAAATCTTGAGAATTTGTATTGAGATGAATTTCAGCGTTTACATCCTTACCCTCGGATATAAAAAAAGAACGATTTTGTAATGTCCAAAGTGTGTCGGCAAAATACATTTGAGTCTCATCGACCTGCAGCTGTATAGATTCAGCATTGACCCTAGCCGTCCCTTTCAAATGCCCGTCAAACTTTAACGAATCGACACTTTCCCAGACTAAATTGCAATCCCAATCTCCAAGAACACCTGTTTGACTGAGATGAATTTGCTCCAAGCTCCATTGCTCCTCATGATTTATTGAGGCGGCATAACATTCAACTTGGGAGCTGTCAGCAGAAATTGAAGAGTGAATTTTCAAATCTTCTCCACCCCATTTATCCCATACCAGCTCCGAACTTTCTACATTGAAAACCAAACCTTCTTCTTGAGGGTTGAAACTTCCAAAAACAGAAGTACTGTCACTAATCTTTAGCTTAGGCATAAACAATTTAGTGACGGCAGAGGGTTGAAACGCTTGGATGTGAAAATCAAAATCTTGTTTACTTTTAGCCCCTCTCTTTAACATAGGGAAATGAGGATTTAGGTGTGCCAAAATGGAATTGGAAAGTGTAGGAACATCAACTATACCTTCGATTTTAGCATCAACAAAATCAGATTTAAACTTAAGAATATTCTCACCCTCATGTTTTTGAGAACTAAAATGGATATCATCAAAATAATAATAATCACCCTGGGTTTCAAGGGTCGAAAAATTAGCTCCGATGGTTCCCTCAATATTGCTCCAATCATCTCCAACAATATTCATTTCAATCAAGCTGGTTAAATGGGCTACAGGCTCCTTGTCATACCAGTTTAATTGAACCAAATCTGCCTCTGAAACATCTGCCACAAAATCCATCGCAGGTTTATCCTGTGAAAAATCAATTTCTCCAGAAAAATCAAGCACCAAATTAGAGTCCAAAACAGTCGCTTTCCCCTTAAAATAGTTCGGTTGTAATCGGCCGTCTAATTGAATATTTTGATAAGTATAGTTGCTAATTTTTATCGAATTTACATCTCCATGAATATCTGTATCAAAATTTGAAAAATCAAGTCCCCTACCTTCAACAAATATCTCAGCATCTACATACTGAACGTCATAATCAGGAAGAAAATCAGAAAAATTGAACTGATTTAAATTCAATTGTCCTTTGTAAACAGGAGTCCCTAGAGTATCAGTTATATTAATCTGAAGATCGGTATTAAAACTTCCCTGATCGGACTTGAGAGCTAAATCAAGCTCTAAATCAGTCATTGAACCCTGAATGGTGAAACCAGATTTAATACCCCCCAAAGGACTGTAAGGATATTTGTTGGGAAACAATTTACGAACCCACAACCATTCTTCTCCAACTAAATCAAAGGTATCAGCCTTACAAAAATACTTCCATGCATTGAAATCAGACCAGTTTTTTACTCCAAAAGAACCTGTAACTTTACTTCCTTTATTTGAGCGTAAAGACAAGCTTTCCGTCCACAAACTATCATTTTCCATGAGAACAATAGTACTAGCATCGAATTGAAGGGCTTCAGGCCATCCGTCTATCATCCCTTTTACGGCCGAATTATCTGCACTAAACTGATGTAATTCTAGCAAAGACTTATCGTGAACTTTATTGTGCCTGAAGTCGAAATTTGCATAGGAATTACCACTTTCCCAATGAAAAGCATCCACATAATAAGCTGTATCAGAAATATGTATCCGAGATGCATCTAGCTGATGTTTTGAGCCTCCCAAAATCTCCCATTCTAAATTACTGAGCACCAAATCTATTTCGGAGGCCCATCGACTTTCTTTCGCATACAGATCGATATTTCTGAATGATCTAGGGGCACTATATTTACCTACATTAAGGTGGGCTCCATTGACCCAAAAATGATTGACATGAATTCGTTTTTGGGCGTCCGACGCTTTAAACAAGGGTATAATACGCTGATACAGTTCTGCCGTTTCTGGCTCTTCTTCGTAGAGATAGTTAAGCTTTAAACCCTTGGCGTATACAGAACTCAAGTGACTCCATCTAAAAAATGAAGTCTTAACCTTCAAGCTCTCAACATAGACCAGGGTATCTTGCTTTTCGCCAGTTAGAAGCACTTCTTCAAAATACACATCACCTAAAAGACCTATTTTTATCTTATTTAAATCAATGTCAATTTGATGTGTACTCAAGAGCCATAAAGTAAATTTACTTGCCACCTCCCTCTGAACAACAGAGGTTTGAAGTAAAATTACCATCCCAAAAAAAATGAGAGATGTAAAAATTAATAGGCGCTTAATTATGTTTTTACCTGTATTGATAGGACAATTTTTTATTTTTGCCGTATGAGTCAAAAAAGCATCACCATACTGGGTATTGAATCTTCGTGCGACGACACCTCTGCTGCAGTCATTGAAAACGCTAAAATACAATCAAATATTGTTGCCAATCAAGAAGTTCACCAGTCATTTGGTGGGGTTGTTCCTGAACTTGCTTCACGAGCGCATCAGCAAAATATTGTTCCCGTTGTAAATGAGGCTTTAAAGATAGCAAATATTAGTAAAGACCAACTCGATGCTATTGCCTTTACAAGAGGGCCCGGACTGATGGGTTCACTCCTTGTAGGAACCTCATTCGCCAAATCATTTGCGCTGGCCTTAGACATTCCCTTAATTGAAGTCAATCACATGCAAGGTCATATCATGGCGCATTTTATTGATGAGGGGCAAAAAATGCCTGATTTCCCATTTTTATGCCTTACCGTATCTGGAGGACATACACAAATAGTGAAAGTAAGCGGATTGTTCGATCTGCAAATTTTGGGAGAAACCATCGATGATGCTGCAGGTGAGGCTTTTGATAAAAGTGCTAAAATATTGGGCTTGCCCTACCCTGGAGGTCCCTTGATCGATAAATATGCAAAACAAGGAAATCCGCATAAATTTAAATTCACTAAGCCCAAAGTCGACGAACTTAGTTTTAGTTTCAGTGGATTGAAATCAAACATCATTCAACTCATTCAAAGAGAAGAAAAGAAGGAACCGGACTTTATCAAAAATAATTTAGTAGACCTTTGTGCATCAATTCAATACACCATCATCAGCATTCTTCTAGAAAAAATTGAAAATGCCGTCAAAAAAACGGCTATCACTCAAATTGCAATTGCAGGTGGCGTATCAGCAAACTCAGGTTTGAGGCAAGCCCTACTGGATCGAGAGAAATCACATCAATGGCAAGTATACATTCCAAAGTTTGAATACTGCACAGATAATGCCGCCATGATAGCAATTGTTGGATATTACAAGTACTTAGATGAAGCCTTTAGTAATTCAAGTACAACACCCAAAGCGAGGTTTAAAATTGGATCACTTTGACAAATAAGTTCACCATATAGTACTTTGACGTAAAGTCAAGTCGATTGCAACAGGAAATACGCTAAAAAATGTTATATTTATTTGGTACTTACATAAGTATGATTTTTTTTCTTTAAATTCGTGTAAAATAAAACTCTAACACAAGCCTATATTACTATGAAAAAATTAAATAACTTGAAGGGACTAAGCCTTGCTATTGCATTGGGCTTGTTTTCCACAAGTGCAATGGCACAAGACTTTCGCAAAGCGTTAGACACGAAAAGATTTGCACAAGCCGTAAATACAGGTGAGAATCACACCTTGCTTATATTAGATTCATCATGGGGTGATACCAAGCCCGAAATTGGCGATGAAATTGCAGCTTATGACTCTCAAGGAAATATGGTGTCAAGCGTAGTTTACGTTGGCGAGCACACAGGTTTAGCTCTTTGGGGTGATGACGAGTATACACAAGAAAAGGAGGGCCTTGCCAAAGCTGAGAAATTTCATTTAAAATGGTGGAAAAAAGCCAAAAATGAATTGGTTTCTCTCGAAGTTGCTGATTTTGAAAGAGGAGATGACACGTACAACAAAGACAAGATTTCGGTCATTTCAGACATCAAGTCAAAGGAGGTCTTAACGCAAGATTTAGAACTTTTCCAAAACGTACCTAACCCCGTTGCAGACCATACTGAGATAAATTTCTACCTACCGCAAAAAAAAGACGTCTACCTAGGAGTCTTTAACAGTCTTGGACAAGAAGTAATGGTCCTCGCTAACGAAACTTTCGAAGCCGGTTCCCACAAGGTTGAGATGATTGCTCCGAACTTAGAAGCTGGTATTTACTTTTACAACCTAGTTTCTGGTGAAGAAAAACTAACCAAACAAATGACTGTTGTCAAGTAAAAAAACACATTCAATTTATTACAAAAAAGCCGTCCTTGAGTGACGGTTTTTTTTGTGTATCAAAAAGATAGAATACTCTTTTAGGGTTCTTTTTCTGATGATTATTTTCCTATTTTTGTCCGTATATTTTGATGTGTATGCCTAAATTGAAACTCGTTTTTCTTACCCTTACAATTTGTCTGAGCAGTTATTCTGTTGCCCAAGACTTGCATGATGTCAAGATTGGAGAAACTCTATACAGTATTTCTAAGAAATACAATGTTAGCATTCAGGATCTTGTTAAAGCAAATCCCGAAGCTAAAAGAGGTTTGCACCAAGGAATGAACATTTTAATACCCACTTTCCATAAAGATACGGACACGATTGCCTACAAACTTCACAAGGTAAGACCGCTGGAATCTTTTTACTCCATAAAATCAAAGTATGGGGTAGGACAAAGGGAATTACTAGAACTAAACCCCTCTTTATCGGACGGTTTTAGATCGGGAAGGGAAATTAAAATCCCTATAGAAGAAAAAGAAAATACATTAGAAATATTACAATTCATCACCAATGAAAATGAATCCGACTTTATCGATAAATTAAAAAATCGAAAATCGAAATTCAAAAAAAAGGATCAATACAACATTGCCTTTTTACTCCCCTTATATCTTGATAAAAACGACACCATAGAAGCCTACCAAAACTTGGAGGAAGAAACTGAAATTTATAAAAAAACACATTATGCCCTTGACTTTTATTCAGGAGCCAAAATTGCTCTGGACACACTAAATAAGGCGGGCATGAGCTTAAACATTCATGTATTTGACACCAAAAACGACCCTCATGAGACCTTTGATTTAGTCACTAAAAGCACATTTAATAACATGGATCTCGTCATTGGTCCATTCTATTCAAACAATTTTAAAATTGCTGCTGAAATACTGAGCCGAAGAAAAATTCCTATTGTAGCCCCTTTGTCTACAAAAAGTAATCTTTTGGAAAATGCACCCCATACTTTTCAAGTCATTCCTACTCCAAAACGACAGGTTACCTATCTTTCGGAATATATTACTGAATTGTATGCACATGAATGCATCACGCTTGTACGAAGGAACAGTGAAGAGGATGAAAACAATGCGAAATGGATGCTTTCTTCTTTAAACCTAGATTCCGTATCAAATTACAAAGAAGTGCTCGTAGAAGGGCCTGTAATCGACTCCATACACCATGAAATAGACTCGATGGCAGTGAAAAATGTTTTTTTGATCCCCTCAACTGAAAAAGCCTTTGTTACAGATGTACTGACCAAGCTCAATGCAACAAGAGACAGCTCTCTTATAGTATTCGGGATGCCCGACTGGTATAAGTTTAAAGAATTGGACTATAATTATCTAATGAATTTAGATGTACACATTCCCAACAGTGGATTTCTGTCCTATCAAGATTCTTTAACTCAGTACTTTGTAAAAAACTACCAAGGATCAACTCGAAATGCTCCCAACGAAAGATTTGCATTTGCAGGCTTTGACATTACCTATTACTTTTTATCAATTTTAAAAGAAAATGGAGGCATTTCGTCGAGTATGTATCTTGAACCAAAAAATCTTCTAAACATGAATTTCGACTACAATTACATTCGAAATCGAAGAGATGGTTCACGAAACCAATCGGTACAAATCATCAAATACGATGATTTTAAAATTGTACCCATAAACGAATAAGCCTAGCGGATATTTTTAATAAAGTTTAAAACCTGGGTGTTAAAAATTATAGGTTGCTCGACATTTACCACGTGCCCACACTTAGGAATGACATAAAGTGCAGAGGAAGAATGATTTTTGACCAACTTGGTAATAGAAGGTAGAAACATATGGTCCTCTTCCCCCATTACGTAAAGCGTAGGAATGCCAGAATCTTTGATTCGAAATAAGGCCAATAAAGGATTCACTTCCGAAACAAGCGTAAACCAGCGCTTAAACTCTTTCTGATAGAGCTTTTTAGCTTCATTAATGAACAAATTTCGAGATGCTCTGTGCTTTTTTCTAGGCATTATGATAACAGCAAAAAACTTATACAGCAATAAGTACGGGATAACGGACTTCAAAAGAACGCCCAATCGCATTAGAATTTGACCTCTAAAATTCAACTTCATAACTGCCCCTGCCATAATCATACTATTACTCCTCTCAGGATAACGTTCTGCAATTTCTCTGATGATTATTGTTCCAAGTGAAATTCCGATAAAATGACTTTTTTGAATTTTCAAATGATCCAAAACCTCAATAACCTCATCACTTATCACATCAAAAGTATAGGATTTCAGCTTCTCATAGATAGGGCTTTTAGACTTTCCGTGCCCTCTCAGATCTATAAGAAGTACATTGTAATGCTTTTTGAAATCTCTGAGCTGTTTATACCATATAGAGCTGCTTCCACCAGCACCATGGATAAAAGTTACCCAATCAAGTTTATCATCAAGTATATGTGTACTGAAATGAAGCATTAATTTGTCTTATTACTTTTCTGTTACGGCACAGAAACGAGCGCGGAACAATAATAAGACAAAAATAACTTTTATTCAAAACAAATTTAGAGGACTTCGAACGACCAAATTATGAAAGAGCTATTTATTCAAACTTTGCCATGACTAGCCTCTTTAAAACATTAAATTAGAAGTTAGAAATATCGTTTACAATTAATGTTTTATCCAAGGTAAGTTGACGGTTTTTTTGTCAGAAAACACCTTCAACATATAAATCCCAGACGACAAATTCTCTAGCCCCAACTCATAAGACTCATTGGCCTGAACCTGAGTATATTTCTGATCAAAAACCATCTTACCGGCAACATTTACCACCTGAATATGCAGTTGCTCTACAAATTGATTTGAACGCATGTAAAGTTGATGCTTTGAAGGATTCGGATACAAGTCGAGCTCAAAAACTTCTAACTCATCTGCACCCAATTCATCTGCATCACAAATGCCGTCATCATCAGCGTCGTTGTCAACAATCTTACCCGTACCATCTGTTTCTGGAGAACAAGAAGCGCAAGCATCTAGATCCGTTGGATAAATGCAATAACTCTTATCATCAAAAGTGGGAATAGAAGCTATATAATTGCATGCCGTGGGATCTGTGCAAGCAGTCACTTTTAAACGAATTTGAGGCAGAAGAGAATCCGGGAAATGCACATAAATCGATGGGCTTGAGCTCACAACACCATTGCTTACAACATTAAAATAGGTTCTGAGTTTAAATTTATATTTTAAGTCATGAATCCCCGCTTGGGTCGGAGTGCCCGATAAAATAATTTCCGCCCAATCTTGGGCGTTAAACATGGTTGAATCACCTATACTGGTCTGAATTCCCGGAGGCAATGCTAAAGAATGTATTTCCAATGAATCGTTGTAAATTCTGACCGGACCCTGTTCCATAACAATATCCTGGTAAGGGGTTAAAACTTTTATCTTTATCTCTTCACGAAATAATTGATTGATAGGTGCTTCTAAAAATATTAGGGAAGTATCTCCATTAAGCGTATAACCGTTAGGAGGTAAAATTTCAAATTTTATTTTACTGGACGTAAATTCAAAGGATTGAGCATAAGAAATAGAAACAATCAAAAGACTGAAAAATGTAAGTAATTTTCTCATAATTAATTGATTTAATTTATATTAAAACGCATCCAAAGGGGACACAAACAAGTGTTAATTCAAATATTAAGAGGGGCGGGTATTAATTTAGAAAGTCTTACAAAAACGAACAATTGTCGGTTCGATTCGTACAATTTACAAAAATATACTATCAACCACAATTCCTTTTTGAAGCGCAACGCTTCAAGAATTATTATCGGTAATTAAATTATTGTTTCATCCAAGGGACAACAACCAATTGCTTATCGTTAGATACTTTCATTAGATACAATCCATCAGATAAATGACTTACATCCAACTCAATAAGCTCATCTGAATGCACATTTCTCACCTCTAACTCGAACAGCAAAGCCCCCATAACATTCATCACCTCAAGCAGTAAACGTCCTTGGGAATGATCTGTATCTACATAAACTTTTTCCGATGCGGGGTTAGGATGTATGTGAAGACCAAGGTCATCAAATTCATGAATACCAAGTTGCTCATCACAAACGCCATCAGCATCAGCATCATTGAGACATGCTCCAGAACAATCTAAATAGACTTCTGTGGGATAGGTACAAAGACTATCGTCTCTGTCTGTAGTTGATCTAACATCATAATTACAAGCTTTAGCATCTTTACAAGCCTCAATTTCATCTGCATTGCACACACCGTCATCGTCAGCATCATTATCTACGATCGTTCCATCTACGCAGGTCTGACAAACCCCATCTAAAGAAGCCTCTTTTTGGATTTGACCAGCATCACACAAATCGCAGGATGTAGGCACAACACAAGAACCATCATCCTCAATAGCCTCTTCGTTGTAATTACATGCAATCTTATCCATGCATCCTTTTATAATTTCTCTTACGAAAACACCATAATCATCGGCTCTTTGTGCTACTGCTGCTCCACAAACTTCTGGCTCATCAGTTGAATTTGAAATCACCCTCATTCGCAATAGACGATTGACAACAGATTCATCAGGAACGGTGAAATCTACTTCAACTGACCCTTCTTCATTTTTAGAGATCTCATCACTTAGGATGAGTTCATTAATTTCTTTGTTATTTATAAGATCAAATGTGCCGCTATTGTCCCAATCAATCCAAATTTCTAAAAACTGTTTATCATCTTCATCAGCCACATAAGTCGCACTAAGAGTGTAAAACGCTCCATTAGTTAAAATTGTGTTTTGAGAACAGGTAAAGTCCTGCATTGAACTTTTCGGTATAAACGTACTTGTGGCATGGTCTAGTGTATTTAAAGTTACATGGGTTACACCAAGATCGTAATCTCCACTATGATTTAAACTCAATGAGCTACAAGTACTTACCAGTCCTTCTGACACGGTTATGAAATTTGATTTGGTAAGGCTGCTTGTTCCGTGTGAATTTGTAATTTCTAAGCTTACATCATAAGTTCCCGTATCATCAAAAATAATGTTAGGATTCTGATCCGTTGAATGGTAAGGTGTATTTACACCATTGTCAAAAGTCCAATGGAATGTAATACTATCCAAGGGATCATTGGTGTACGCATTGGGAGTACAAGTTGACTCATTGGTAAAGGTCAATGAACTACCAAGACAAATTAAAAGTGCAGCAGCAGAAAAATCAACGGATGCCATCGCTGGAGGAGTCAGAGCTGTATTTCCGTTTTCGGCAAGAAAAGAGGCTCTTTCGTTCATCAAGGCAGACTTTGCTACTACTCTTTGTCCATAGGTGAATTCGCTGGCACAGTCCGAATAATCCATGTAATTAAGCACATGGTCTTGATGTGTTCCGTTCCCTTTATGCGTTGGCGACATTTGAATGTTAAAGTTTGGATCACAAGAATTCTCATCCGTATTATCACAATCCTTATACAAGCCATCTATAAACGCGGTTCTTATGTGTTTTGGAGTATCATCGATTCCATCATCGCCACATTGGTAGGTTCCATCATTCGCAGCGTCATCACCATCAAAGGTATGTGGTAAACTAAATGCATGCCCTATTTCATGAGCCAAGGTAACATCAGATTCGTTAGTAAAAGAACAGAACAAAATAACAGAACCATCCGAATCTTTTCCGTGTTCAGAAGCATAATAAGCATACCCTGCCGTAAAATTATCACTGACGCAGTTACTGTTGTCAATTTCATCAACCAACCAAATGTTGTAGTATTTTGTGGGATCCCAATGACTGTATTCTTTGAGTGAATTTATCTCTAAATCATCATCATGGTCTGGTATTCCGTCAGATTCATCTGCATTAACCCCAAAGTTAACATAGGGCATGACAGCACTCATATCTTTGCGAACAATACCGTTGGTACAATTTCCATTTTCATCCTGGACAGCTAAGGCAAATTCAATTTCCATATCCACGCCATTGCCATCGCCCATAGAGCCAGATACTTTTCTCCAAAAATTATTTAAATAACGTATCCCATCCTTTACCTCTTCATCGGAAATATTCGTCCCCATACCCAAAGACTCACCCTTATGCATAATATGAACTACAACAGGAACTTGATAAACACCGGAAGCTAACCGATAGGATGCTTTTTTAGCATTTTCTCTGTTTTTCCGACTCTTTTGATAACGCAATTTGTAGCTTTTATCATTCTCCATCATTTTATCATGAAAAAAATCTGCACCACAAAACCTATCGTTTAAAGGCTTTGTATCTACCCTATGCTTCTGTGCAATTGTAGAAAAGCTCTGAAAGAAAAAAAATGTCAGAAGGAAAAGTGAATATCTCATATCTTAAACTTAAACATTATTGGACAAATCATTTTATCTACTATGTTGAAACAAAAATGATACCAAACTAAATAGCAGAGAATCCCCCCTGATCTAAAGGAGTTAAGAAGATAAACTAGAGTAAGGGAATAAGAATTAAGAAAGGGTAATCTTATTAAAAATTGGCTTCAAATTTATTTTGAATTTCCTTCAAACAAAGATTGCCTATACTACCTTCATGAGAATGAATTACTTTTTTATCTGGATTAAAATCACCCGCAAAAATTTCAGTCCCCAATTTCTTATAAGCATCTCGGAAAGTCATACCACTCATAACGAGCTTGTTAACCTCCTCAACACTATACATGTAGTCATAAATGGCGTCGTCGACAGCGTCTTGATTTACGATAACGTGCTGCAACATAAAGCTTGTGACCTCCAAATTGTCCTTTAAGATATCTATAGCTTCCATGTAGTTTTCTTTCAGCAATTGAAAATCTCTGTGGTATCCGCTGGTCAGATTATTGGTAATCATAATCATCTCTGTGGGTAAGTTTTGAACCTTATTACTCTTCGCTCGTAACAGTTCAAACACATCCGGATTTTGCTTGTGAGGCATGATGCTTGAACCTGTTGTAAGTTCTTTAGGGAAACCTAAAAAATTAAAGTTCTGACTCATGTACAAGCAAACGTCTGATGCTAACTTGGATAAAGTACTGGATACAGATGCCATGGCAAAAGCAGTTGTTTTCTCCAAGCGACCTCTACTCATCTGTGCAGCAACAACATTGTACTTTAGCGTTTCAAACCCCATAAGCTCAGTGGTCATCGTTCTGTTAATCGGAAAAGAAGAACCGTATCCTGCGGCAGAGCCTAGAGGGTTTTGATTACTGATTTTATAGGCTGCGTTTAACAGAATGAGATCGTCGATTAAACATTCTGCATAAGATGCGAACCAAAGCCCAAAAGAAGAAGGCATCGCTACCTGAAGGTGAGTGTACCCTGGGATTAATACATCTTTGTATGTATCACTTAGTTCCATCAATGTATCAAAGAGTTTTTTGACACCTTCTTTCATTTCAAGGATTTCTGCTTTCGTATACAAATGCAGATCCACCAAGACTTGATCATTTCGTGATCTTGCCGTGTGAATTTTTTTACCCGCATCTCCTATTTTCTGAACCAGTTCGAACTCAATTTTACTGTGGACATCCTCAAAAGAATCCTCGATAATAAAGGTTCCATCGTCAATGGTCTTCTGAATTTCTGACAAACCTTTTAAAACAGCGTCCAACTCATCTTTTGAGAGAATATTGATACTATGAAGCATTTTGGCATGAGCCACACTACCGGTAACATCGTGTTTGGCTAATTTTAAATCCAGTATGCGATCTTTACCAGTCGTATACTTGTCAACGATATTATTTGTAGTGTATCCTTTGTCCCAAAGTTTCATAGCTGCTGATTTTATAAAATTTTACTTAACATCTCTTTATACAGTCGAATGCCTTCTTCGATTTCGCTGACACAAACGTACTCATTAGAACTGTGTGATCGCAAGGATACACCAGGACCTAATTTTACAGAATTACAGCTTAACACAGACTGGTCCGATAGTGTAGGTGAACCGTAGGTCTTTCTACCCATATCTATTCCAGCCAGAACAAATGCATGGCCTTTATCTATGGATGAAGAATTCAACTTAAATGATCGAGGCTTCAGTTCACTCTTGGTATTCTCGGAGATGATATCAAAAACTTCTCTATTGCTGTAAGCTTCGTTCACTCGAATATCTATCACAAAATGACATTCTGCAGGAACCAAGTTATGCAATTCTCCCGCCTTGATTTGTGTCACACTCATTTTCACCTTACCGAGTTGATCTGACACCTTAGAAAACTTGTAATTGTTAATCCACTCGATATCTTGAATGGCATTCGTAATGGCATTTTCTGTGTTTTCATGAGCTGCATGACCAGCAATACCTTTGGCATATGCATCGATGACCAACAATCCTTTTTCAGCGATGGCTAAATGCATTTCTGTAGGCTCTCCAACAATGGCAAAATCGATTTCTGGAAGTATTCCAAGAATACTATTTAGACCGTTTGGTCCAGAACTTTCTTCTTCTGCCGTAGCGGCAACAGCCAAATTGTATTTCATATTTTTTTGTTCGTAAAAATGAACAAAGGTCGAAAGTAAGCTTACTAAACATCCTCCAGCATCGTTACTACCCAATCCATACAACTTGTCACCTTCTATAAAAGCATCATAGGGATCATTGGTGTAGCCCTTATTTGGTCTAACCGTATCGTGATGAGAGTTCAATAAGATAGTTGGCTTATTTTCATCAAAGTATTTATTGACAGCCCAAACGTTATTCTGAGTTCTATTGAAGGTAACTCCATGGTCTTTCAACCAGCCCTCAATAATAGCAGCAGTGTTGTGTTCTTCGCTAGAAAATGATTGTGTTTGAATCAATTTTTGAAGCAATTCAACAGCTATTTGGTATTGTTCTTTCATAATTAAAGTGTTAAAAGCGTGTGTGCTTCAGTTCTGTTCTTGATAAAATTGGTATTTCCAATCATTACCTTCGATACGTTATTATTCAAAGCATGGAATGCATTTTCCATTTTAGGAAGCATCCCATCGTGTATCACGTTTTGTTCTCGCAAATTTCGATAGCCTTCTGTATTGATGTTTTCAACAACAGAATCTTCATCGTTAACATCCATCAATACACCTTTCTTATCAAAACAGTAAATCAATTCTGTATCGTATTTAGCACTCATTGCTATGGCAATTTCTGTAGCTATAGTGTCTGCGTTTGTATTCAACAACAGCCCTTTCCCATCATGACAAATGGCAGAAAAAATAGGTACCATTTGGTTTTCAATAAAGGTATCTATGACTTTAGAATTGATGGATTGAATATCTCCTACAAATCCATAATCTGTTGGTTTTAAAGGCCTCTTTGAGGCTAAAATCGTATTGGCATCTGCACCAGACAAACCTATAGCATTGCATTCTCTAGACTGAAGCGAAGCCGTAATATTCTTATTAATTAGTCCGGCATAAACCATGGTTACAACATCCAAATTCTCTTTGGAGGTAATTCTTCTGCCTTCATGCATACGTGTTTCTATACCTAGTTTTGCACTCAAAGCAGTGGCTATTTTACCTCCTCCGTGAATTAAAATTTTAGGTTCATCTAAGCGACTAAAATCTGACAGAAATGAATCTAATTTTTCTGAGTTATTGATGATTTCACCACCTATTTTGATGACGGTTAATTTAGCCTTCATTACGTAACATTTTTAATAAAACGGCTTGTGCTGCAAATGTTCGGTTGTTGGCTTGTTCTAAAATGAGTGAAGAGGAAGCATCCAACACCTGATCTGTCGCAATCACGTTTCGTCTAATTGGCAAACAATGCATAAACTTTGCGTTGTTGGTTAATTTCATCTTCTGTTCATTAACCACCCAGTGATCTAAGTTCTTAAGAGTCTTTCCGTAATCATGGTAGCAGGACCAATTTTTAGCATAAATAAAATCGGCATTTTCAAATGCTTTTTCCTGATCGTAAGAAATTTCAACGCCTTGGGTAAACTCTTCTTTTAGCTCATACCCCTTGGGATGCGTAATGGTCAAATCCACGTTCGTTTGTTTAACCCACTCAACAAATGAGTTAGAAACTGACTGCGGGAGAGCACGTGGATGTGGAGCCCAAGTCAGCACAACCTTTGGTTTCTCAATGATTTTATTTTCTGCAATTGTTATCAAGTCGGCAAATGACTGCAAAGGGTGTAGCGTGGCACTTTCCAAAGAAATGACCGGAACTGTGCTGTGTTTTATAAAGTTTGTAAGTACAGAATCTTGATAATCGTCAACCTTATTGGTTAAGGATGCAAATGTTCGAATTCCAATGATGTCACAATATTGAGAAACTACACCTGCAGCCTCTTTAATATGTTCTTGAGTACCCTGATTCATTACTGTGCCGTCTCCAAATTCAATAGACCATCCATCATTATTTAAATTCATAACAATGACGTTCATCCCCAAATTCATGGCGGCTTTCTGAGTACTCAAACGAGTTCTTAAACTCGGATTAAAAAACAACAAACCGAGTGTTTTATTTTCACCTAACGTTTTGTTTTTAAATGGATTGCCCTTTAATTCTTGAGCAAGATCTAAAAGACTTTTAAGGTCGTTAACATCTGTTATGGAAGTAAACTTTTTCACTTTAATACTTTTTTTAAAGCCTGAAAAAATGGCGTAATTTCTTCAATGGTAATGTTTAATGGTGGTAATATACGAAGCAAGTTTGGATTTGCTGAGCCTCCGGTGAAAATTTGAAAATCATATAATAATTTTGATCGTAATTCTTTTACAGGATAATCAAACTCTACACCGAGCATTAAGCCTCTACCTTTAATTTCCTTAATGCTTGTTATGGTTTTAAGCTCACTGATTAAAAAATCGCTTACATGCGCTACATTTTCAATCAGAGATTCTTTTTTGAGTGTGTCTAAAACAGCAATACCTGCAGCACAAGCCAAGTGATTACCGCCAAACGTTGTTCCAAGCATACCAGGAGTTGCATTGATGTGTGGAGCAATCAACACCCCTCCAATAGGGAAACCATTACCCATTCCTTTTGCCATACATATGATATCTGCGGAAACATTCGCATGCTGATGAGCAAAAAAGCGACCTGTTCGCCCATAACCACTTTGCACTTCGTCTAGGATAAGTAAAGCTTCATGTTCTTTACAAGCTTGAGATACAAAACTCAAAAAGTCGTCTGAGGGAGCATCAAGCCCACCAACACCTTGAATTCCTTCTACAATAACCGCACAAACGTCTTTATTCTTTAAAGCTTCTGCAAGGGCTGCTTCATCGTTTAACTCAAGGAATACTACATCAAAATTATTTTTATTGATGGGTGCCGAAAGACGAGAGTTATCTGTTACGTTAAGCGCTGCCGCTGTACGTCCATGAAAACTTCCTTTAAAAGCAATTACCTTAGTTTTACCCGTATGAAAAGAGGCTAATTTTAATCCATTTTCATTCGCTTCAGCCCCACTGTTACAAAAAAACAATTGATGATCTGTATAGCCACTTAACGCAGTAAGTTTTTCAGCAAACTCCTCTTGAATAGGCATCATTACAGAGTTGGAGTAAAAACCAATTTGTTTCAATTGATGGCTTATTTGAGCGATGTACTCAGGATGAGAATGTCCAATAGATATCACCCCATGTCCGCCATACAAGTCTAAATATTTTTTTTCATTTTGATCAAAAACATAGACACCCTCAGCTCTGGCAGGTGTAACATCAAATCTTGGATAAACGTCGAACAATCCACTTTCTTGCTTTTTTAGTCCGCTTAATGTTGTCATCTATGGTAAAAGGTTGGTGTGGTTTATAAATAGTTAGCTTTGTAATGAATACCGGTACTTTCCTCCAAACCAAACATGAGATTCATGTTTTGTATAGCTTGACCCGCTGCACCTTTCAATAAGTTGTCGATTACCGAAGTAACCAAAACTTTGTCGTCAATTTTTTCCACCTGAATAAAACAATTGTTGGTGTTTACAACTTGTTTTAGATGAACCGATTTTTCACTGACGAACACAAAAGGGTTACCCTCGTAAAAACTTTGATACAAATTTATCAATTCCTCTTGAGATAATTCGCTTTGGGTGTAAATACTGGCAAAAATACCACGGGTAAAATTCCCTCTAATGGGTAAAAAGTTTAGCTCAGATGCATCCGGTTGTAGGCTGTGTAAACTTTCATTGATTTCGTCCAAATGCTGATGTCTAAAAGCTTTGTAAATTGATATATTGTTGTTTCTCCAGCTAAAGTGAGAAGTGTCACTTAAAGACTTTCCTGCACCAGTAGAACCTGTTATGGCATTGATGTGAACGGATTGTTTCAGTTGACTGTGTTTCGCTAGCGGCAAAAGCCCCAATTGAATGGCCGTTGCAAAACATCCCGGATTGGCTATGTATTTAGCGTTTTTAATCTCATTTTTATTCAACTCAACCAAACCATAGGTAAAAGATTTACCTTGAAGATTAGACTTTTCTTTGAGACGGAAATCATTACTAAGGTCAATGACTTTGGTGTTTTCTGAAAAGGTATGATTTTTCAAAAATTTGGCAGAATTACCATGTCCCAAACATAAAAAGAGAACATCAACATCTGGGTTAACTTGATCACTAAATTTCAAATTAGAGTGACCCAATAAATCCTGATGCATTTCAGAAACATTCATTCCTGCATTAGAATGACTGTATAAGAAATCGATGCATACATTTGGGTGATGGACAAGACAACGAATTAATTCTCCTGCAACATAGCCACTACTTCCTACAACTCCTACTTGTATCATTGTTTTTTATTTACATGGTTAAAAATCTGCATGGAATTGGCGAGTATCTTTGTGAATCCTTTCACATCGTCTCCAGACCAATTTTTATTAATCTCACCGTATTCTCCAAAATCAGATGTCATTAAATCATGAGGAGATTCAATTCCTTTGATCGTAAAGCGATAAGGGTTTAATTCAATAAATACCTTCCCCGACACATTGACTTGCGTATCCGACAAAAAGGTTTCAATATTTCGCATTACTGGCTCAAAATATTGTGCTTCATGAATAAACATACCATACCAGTTGGCCAACTGTTCTTTCCAGTGAAGTTGCCACTTGGAAAGTGTATGTTTCTCTAAGGTATGATGTGCTTTGATAATGATGCTTGAAGCAGCGGCTTCAAAACCAACTCGCCCTTTTATCCCTATGATGGTATCTCCAACGTGAATATCTCGTCCTATAGCATACTTGTTAGCTATATTTTCAATGTATTCTATGGCATCAACAGGTTTCATTTGAGCACCGTTTACGCCTGATATTTCACCTTTAGTAAATTCAATCACCAATTCCTGAGTCCCTTCAGCTTCGAGCTGACTCGGGTAAGCTGATTCAGGAAGAGCTTGATGCGAAGTTAATGTTTCTACACCTCCAACACTTGTACCCCACAGCCCCTTATTTACAGAGTATTGCGCTTTCTTCCAATCCACATCAACACCGTACTTTGCCAAGTATTCAATCTCTGCCTTTCTCGATAATTGCTGATCTCTGATGGGTGTAATGATGGTAATTTCTGGCGCAATCAGTTGAAAGATTAAGTCAAAACGTATTTGATCATTACCCGCTCCTGTACTTCCGTGTGCAATGTATTTCGCTCCTATAGATTTAGCATATTTCGCTAAAGAAATCGCTTGATAAATACGCTCTGCACTCACCGACAAAGGGTAAGTGTTGTTTTTAAGGACGTTTCCGAATATCAAATACTTAATGATGTGATCGTAGTAAGATTGAGTTTCCTCAAGTGTTTCGTGATTAACAACTCCAAGAAATTTTGCTTTTTCTTCAATTTCGACCAATTCATCCTTGGTAAAACCACCCGTATTGACAATGGCTGAGTAAACCTCAAATTGCTTTTCGTGCTTGAGGTATTTTACGCAATAAGAAGTGTCCAAACCACCGCTGAATGCAAGTACTATTTTATTATTTTCCATATTTGATGCTTTTTAAAAGTTTTGGAAATAATTTTGCTTTTTCCTGAATTCGTTTTTTTCTGTCTTTCAAAAATTGAATAAATTTATCCCATGACTTTTTATTTTCACCTGATTGTGTCTTAGTTTCTTTAAAATCACAGACCATTCCGGTACAAAGACACATGGTTTTGTTCGTTCGTTGTAGAACATCATAGTTGGTACAATTCTGACAGCCTTTCCAAAAATCTTCATCTGTTGTTAATTCTGAAAAAGCAACAGGTTTGTATCCTAAATTAGAATTAATTTTCATCACAGCCATACTGGTCGTTATACCAAATAATTTGGCATCAGGGAATTTATTTTTAGAAAGCTCAAAAATTTCTTTCTTAATGGCTTTTGCTAAACCTTTTTTTCGGTAATCAGGATGAATAATAAGTCCAGAATTGGAAACATACTTCTTTCCTTCCCAACTTTCTATGTAACAAAACCCTACTGCAATGTCTTTATCTAAAGCAATAACGGCACGACCTTGTGACATTTTCTCCTTGATGTATTCAGGTTTTCTTTTAGCAATACCGGTACCTCTAACTTTAGCCGCTTTTTCCATTAGTTCACAAATGAAATGTGCGTGTTTTTCATGACTTTTATTGGTCACTTGAATGTTAAATTGCATAACAAAAAGATTTAACGTTTGTTAAAAGATGTATTGAATAGAAAGTAGTTGTAAGAGGTGGCATAAGCAGGGATTCCCGCATAAAATTATTGCCTATTGGGCTCGCTCCTGAATCTGTTTTGAGGAGAGAAAGTTCCAATACCAATGGTAAGAACAGGGCGTTCTGATGGCGTGTATTTATTTACTTGCTTCATTGTACTTGCAAAGATATGTAAAAACAATGTATTAACTACACCTAATCGCTAATTAAAGCTAATAAAGTGGTCGCAAAACAAAAAATGCGCTCCAATATTGGAGCGCATTTTTAGAACAAATCTTATTTTTAGTGGTTTGAAAGGTAATCAGCAGTTCCTTCGTGAGAAGGTTTCATAGCTTCTTTACCTTTAGCCCAGTTGGCAGGACACACCTCACCATTTTCTTCCACGAAAGTGAGCGCATCAACCATACGAATTGCTTCATCAACGTTTCTTCCAAGTGGAAGATTATTTACCACTTGATGTTGAACAACACCTTCCTTGTCGATTAAAAACAACCCACGGTATGCTATCAATTCAGCATCTGCTTGTAATTGGTCATCTTCACTGATGAAGTAATCACCCGTTAGAACATCAAAGTTCTTTGAGATTGTTTTGTTCGTATCAGCAACAAGAGGGTAAGTAATTCCTTTGATACCTCCTTTAGACTTGTCCATTTGCAACCATCCCCAGTGAGACATTTCAGTATCGGTAGAAACAGCAACAACTTCTGTATTACGATCTTGAAATTCACCCAGTTTCTCTTGAAATGCATGTAACTCTGTCGGACAAACAAAAGTAAAATCCTTAGGATAAAAGAATAGGATTACATTTTTTTTGCCCAAATATTGCTCCAAAGAAAAGTCTGCTTCAACAGATGTTCCATTAACAACTGCTTTTGCTGAAAATTTCGGGGCTTTTCTGCCTACTAATACTGCCATTTTTCTTGTTTTAAGTTTCTAAAGTATTTCGTAACACAAAATTACAAAACATTCACAAAAACAAAGGCTGTAATTCAAATAGTTTTGATGAAGGTAATCAATCATTAATTGCGAAAATAAATTTTCATTTACACTTCGGAAATGTTAAAACAAATTGTGTCCAATGTCCATAGTCAGATTGACATGTGACATCTCCACCAAAATCTCTCATCACTCGTTTACAAAAAGCCAAACCCAAACCCGTATTATCCATTTCACCTTGGTTCCTAAAACCATCAAAAATACTGCTGAGTCTGTCTTTAGAAATGCCTACCCCATTGTCTTTAAAATACAATGTATTGTGGTCACCTCCTCGTTCTAATCGTATTTGTATTTTCCCATGAGGTTTGTTAACCAAATAGAACAGTGCATTTTTAAAAAGATTGAACAATACGTAAACAAAGGAGTTCTCATCTCCCCTAAATTTAAAATCTTGATAAAAATCCAATTCAAACTTATCATTACCATGCTCACTCGAATAAGCAAAATCATCAATGGTTTGAAGAATAATACTTGACATCCTTATGCGTCTAAAACTCTTTTTATCAATACGTTCTTTTCTTATATTTCTGAGCATAAGATCTACAATCATATCAGAGCGTTTGCATATGTGCATACCCCTACTAATCAAGTCCGCAAAAGCTTCAATATTCTCATTAGGATGCATTTTTTTGAACTGAAACAACTCATTTTTTATTGTAGAAAAATTAAGACCAAACATGCTTAAAGAGTTTCTTATTTCTAAAGCAACACTACTTGCAAAGCCCTGCAAATAATTATTTATGCTAAGCATTTTACGATAGGTTTGTATAGCTCCAATAATTTCAAACTCTAACTTACTGAAGGTGTTTTCCTCCTCAAACAAACAGCCGTCAATGTGGTACATCTTCGTAATTGCTTCCTCAGGGAATAAAGTCGGGTATCCTGTTCTCAAGATTACCCTAATATTATCATTCTGCAGCTCTCTTCGAATGTAATGCATCATTTGTAAACCAATGTCATTTCCCTCAAGATGAACGTCTAGAATAATTAAAGCAATGTCATCATTTTCCCCTAATATTTCTTTTGAATCTGTAAATGAATACGATTCTATTGTCTTAAAATCTCTTCCAGCATAGGACATCTTACCCAACAACAAACTTGTAGCTTTTTGAACAGAGAGTCTATCATCCACAACCAGTACTTTCCACACTTTATCGTCGATAGTAACCTTAGGTTTAATGGTAATCACTTCAGGAACTTGTACCTTCATAGTAATGATATCTTAATTAATAGGTGAACTCAATAAACAGGAATCAAGAGCAGACTTGGATTTTTTAGATAGTATTTTAATCGTTGCAAAATTTTCTGCTTCTTTTAAAATACTTTTAAAAATTAGCTTTTTATCTTTTTCATAATCATTAATTGTCGTCAGTGATAGTATCAATTTAATATGGCGTATACTTGCCAATATCTTGTAGTCATTATGAGATAGTCTCGTCATTTTTGTGGTGCCTACTTTTAACTGACACCTTAAATCCGTCAAAGCATATGAAGCCCATACTTGCTGAGAAAATCGATCAATCGTGTCTACCATTTCAGAAACTCTTTCATATTCCATTGAAGTCTCTTGATCTTTTAAAATATACACATAGACATCTGCAATCTGATTGAGAATTCTTACATCAGAATGCTCTGTTTGGAATTTATTCATTCGAAAAATTTATTCTAACATTTATTAATGTATTCACATATATAGCTTGTTGTAAAGTTATATAAAATGTATGATATGACAAATAAAAAAATACTAAATAATTAAATTATTGAAATAATGTGTGATACCATACACTTACACTATTATCAAAGGGATATGAAGTTAGAAATCACTCAAAAAACCTACACTGGCATCAATAACTTGAATTAATTCTGAAGTAAGCTTATTATTTTTATAAGGATGAACCGCACCAAAGGTATGTCCGGCATTTTCTATTTTTACTAGTTTTGAACCATTCACCTGACTTTGAATCTCATCAGCCTCACAAAAATCGACTGCTGTGTCTTTTGTACCGTGAATGATCAGTAGGGGGCTGTTAATGCTACTGCAATTTTCAAGAATATCTAACTTATCTATATGCTTCTCAAAATTGTCATAGAATTGATAATACAAGGGCATCATCTGTAGGGTTCTTCCATTGTAAACATATTGAACGCCCGTTTCTTTCCAATCAGTAAGTTCGGTTGGGAATCGTCTTTTAAAATCACACACCGACGCCCAGGTAATTGCTTTTTTGATTCTGTAATCCTGCGCTGTTCTGAGTAAAGTAATCCCTCCTCCTCTACTATGACCGATGACTGCTAATCTAGAAAGATCAACATCTAGTTCTGAAGACTCTAGCCAATCGATTACCAAACCCAATTCATTAAGTTCAATCTCAAAATTGTTATTCCCGAAAGCTTCCAAATCAACAAAATCGACAGGATTCTCAGTAGTAACACCATTGTGGGAAAAGTTAAACTTTAAATAGAAAAACCCATGATTAGCAAATGCATCCGCAACCATATTTGAGGCTCCCCAATCCTTAAACCCCTTATATCCATGAACATAAATAATAGGTGTCATTTTCAGTGAAGACTCAGAATATCTGTAATCAATCGATATTTTTCGATTGTTACACCCCTCGATTTCAAAATGTTTCTCAATCATACAATCTCATCAATTAAACGCGTCAAAAGAAAGTCTTTATCGGTAATCTTACCTCCCTCATCGTGTGTGCAAAAAGACAAGATCAAGCGATTGTATTCATTGTAAATTTCAGGGTGATGATTTTCTCTTTCGCAAATTTCAGCAATGCAATTAATGAAATCAATGGCTTCTTTAAAGTCTTTAAACTTAAATTCTTTGACTAACTTTCCTTGTTTTTCAATCCACATACACATCCATTAGGCCTAAACGTTTGAACTTCCTTTATGAAGTTTACCCAAAGCTTCTTGATAGGCCTCTTCATAGAGAGGAAGAACTTTGGGTAAATCGTATTCTTTAGCTACTTGGTTTGCATTTGACGAAAAACTATGATACAATTCATCGTTACTTAAAAGTGATATTGCATCATTTGCCATTTTTTCTAAATCTCCTACCGCTGATGTAAAACCTGTTTTTCCGTCAATATTTACACGAGCTAAACCTCCAATATTAGTTGATATTACGGGCATTGATGCGGCCATAGCCTCAAGGGCTACCAAACCAAAACTTTCTTTTTCTGAAGGCAATAAAAACAAATCGGAAATGGCTAATAAACGTGAAACATCTTTTATTTTACCTAAAAATTTAACGTCATCAGAATAACCCATTTCTCGGCACAAATATTCTGCAACTTCTCTTTGAGGACCATCTCCAACCATCAATAATTTTACGGGTAATTTTGACCTCACCTTCGCAAAAATTCGAATTACATCAGACACCCTTTTCACGGGTCTAAAATTAGAAATATGTATAATGATTTTCTCCTTACCGGAAGTGAAATGAGCATGTAAATCTTTGTCAAAAATAAAATTGTGTAGACTAAAATCAATAAAGTTTGGAATCACCTTAATCTCTTTACGAATAGCGAAAGAAGACAAAGTTTCTTCTTTCAAACTTTCTGATACAGCAGTAACAACATCGGAATGATTAATTGAAAAAGTAACCGCAGGGGTTATTGATGGGTTCTTGCCAACTAAAGTAATATCTGTTCCATGAAGGGTTGTTACCACAGGAATCTGTATTCCTTCATCTGCTAGCATCTGCTTGGCTAAATAAGCTACGTAAGCATGAGGAATGGCATAGTGAACATGAAGTAAATCCAACTTCTCAAATTTGACTACATCCAAAAGTTTACAAGCTAAACTAAGCTCGTAAGGTGGATAATCAAACAAGGGGTAATCTGCAACACGAACTTCATGAAAGACAACATTATTAACTTGTTCGTTTAATCGAACAGGCTGCCGGTATGCAATGATATGAACTTCATGTCCTTTATCTGCTAAAGCTTTACCTAATTCAGTCGCTACAATTCCGCTTCCGCCAAAAGTAGGATAACACACGATTCCTATTCTCATAATTTATTCAATTGCCTTGTAGATTACTTCTTGAATTCGAGTTCTGAAATTTTCTCTCACAAGGAGAAAGTTTTCAGCGGATGGATGAATTCTATTTGATAAAAATACGTAAATCAAATCATGTTCTGGATCTACCCAAACTAGAGTTCCTGTAAAACCAGAATGTCCATAACTCGATGGGGAAGCTTGTTTACAAGTAGGCCCTTCGGAATCATCAATAACAGGTTTATCAAAACCAATTCCTCTACGATTGTCTTTACGATAATACTGACAAGAGGTAAACTCATTCAAAGTCTTTTCTTTTATGTACCTCTTACCTCCATAGACTCCCCCATTCAGATACATCTGCATAAGTTTTGCCATATCGTTTGCATTGGAGAAAAGCCCCGCATGGCCACCAACTCCATCCTGCATCGCAGCACCAGGATCATGCACATATCCCTTTAACAATTGATTTCTAAAATAAGTATCATTTTCTGTTGGAACAATCGTTTGTTTGTCAAACTTCTCAAGCGGGTGATAAGTGGTTAAATCGGCTCCTAAATCTTCATAAATTCGATTTTGAACTAAATCTTTTAGCGAATTCCCTTCTTGCTTCTCAATAACTTCCTTTAGGATATAATAAGCCAAGTCACTGTATTTATACCCTTTTTCTTCGCGCATTTTAGAATGAATAACCCGATCTGAAATCGTATCTAGATAAGTCTCATTCATGTATATATCTTGGGCTACTTGAATCTGAAAACCACCTTCCTTTTTGTTTGAATAAATCTGAGGGTTTAAGGTCCCATTTTCATTTAAGGTTTCTCGATAAAATGGAATCCAAGGCCACAATCGAGCTTGATGACTGAGCATTTTTCTGGTAGTTAATTTCGCTTTGGAGCAGGTGTCTTCGACACTTAAATATTTAGTAATCCTCTTATCGATATTAAAACTTCCAGCATCAACCTTTTGCATGACTATGGGCAATGTAGAGGCAATTTTTGTAATGGACGCAATATCATAAACGTCAAATTCGTCAACAGCTTTGAGACTATCATACGTATGGTAACCAAAACTTTTGTGATAAATAACTTTTCCTTCTTTGGCAACTAAAACTTGACATCCCGGAGTGGCTTTCATTGTTATGGCCTCTTTCACCAAAGTATCTATCAAACTAAGGGTATCACTATTCACACCAACTTCCTCAGGTAGCGTATACTTCAGTCGATCTATAGAATTCAACTTTAAACCAAAACCAGCCTTGTATTCATCGGTAAGACTTACGGGTAATGCCCCAGTTATAGGAACAGCCCCAAATAAACTTTGCGCAGCAATAGACTGCATTGAAATCGAATTTTGATAGGCCATCACTATCGAATTCACACTTGTCAAGTAATCGGCATTAAGTAAACTGTAGGGGTTGGCAAAAACTACCAATGATACTGAAGTCTCATCGGAAACAGTTCTAATCATTTCTTTTTCAGCTGCTGAAATTTTGTAAGATTTCCATGGAGAAGTATTGGACCTATGTATGGAAACAATTAGTTGATCAAAATCTGAAGCTTCATCTATACTTGTGTCAAAGCTATGAATATTTGCATACCTCTTCAGTTGACGAACAAAGGGTTCAGAACTCGATTCACCCAAAGTCAATACGGCTATTTTTTCATTTTTAAGATCGACAAAAGGTAGCTGAGCATCCCTGTTTTTCAAAAGTGTTAATGCTGATGACTCCATACGTTGTCTTAAAAATTCAGTTTTGTCATTCTGAGCTCTATTAACAACATTTGAGCTGTCAAGAATAACTGAAGAAGTCAAGCCAAGCCATTCTTTGGCTTTTAAAATCTTATGACATGATTCGTTAATCCGACTCACAGTTAATATACTATCCTCAATCGCACGATGAATTGCCTTAAAAGCCGCCGGAACATCCTCAGGAAAAAGAAGCACATCATTCCCTGCTTGTAGCGCAGCAACTTCTAAAGATCCGCTTTCATAATAATTACTAACCCCCTTCATGTTTAGGGCATCCGTAAATACAAGACCGCTAAAATTAAGCTCTTGTTGCAACAGGGTGTCTACCACATAAGGAGACAATGTACTGGCTCTATTTGAAGTTGAATCAAGAGAAGGAATGTTCAAATGGGCTACCATTACCGATGCTACTCCTGCATCAACCAATTTTTTAAAAGGAAATAAATCAACAGAATCAATACGCGATTTAGAATGATTTATAACAGGTAGTGTTTTATGCGAATCAGAATCCGTATCGCCATGTCCAGGGAAATGTTTTGCACAGGCCAAAACGCCAGAATCTTGCATACCATGCATCAAAGCAAGCGCTTTTTGACTAACATTTACAGGATCCTCACCATAAGATCTTGCATTGATGATGGGGTTTAAAGGATTGGAATTCACATCCACAACCGGCGTAAAATTAAAGTGTATTCCCATGGTCTTACACTCCTGAGCAATGGCTCCTCCCATTTCGTAAAGTAGGCTGTCATTCTGAACAGCACCCAAGGTCATGTTCCAAGGATAGGGCTTTAGGCTGTCTATACGCATAGCTAACCCCCACTCACCGTCTATTCCATTCATCAATGGAATCTTTGATTTTGACTGAAATCGATTGACTAAAATATTGTGTTGTTGAGGTTCTGATTGAAAGTAAATAAGTCCACCCAAGCCGTACTTTTCAATTAAAGTATCTGTTCTTAAATAATCCGTTTCATCAGAATGCTTCCCATTGGCTGCCACCATAAACAACTGCCCCATCTTTTCATCGAGACTCATAGTGAGAATCAATGAGTCAGCCCAAGGACTCTCAACTCTCATGTAAGGGGGTGCAACTGGAGGTTCAGGGATCGTGGCTACCCCATCTCCCCAAAAGCCCAAAAGACTGGTAAAAACAATGAATAAGCTAATAAGTCTAATGTACATGGCAATGAATGATGATTGGTCCAATTACGGACTTTTAAACCTTTTTAAAAATACATAGAAATGTTTCAGAAATCGAGCCAAGCAAGTCTTAAATAGGAGAATCTTATCAACAATCAAAGAAAAATATGGTTAGTGTTGTGCCCCTTCAACAAGGAACGTAAAATCAAGCATCTATGGCTAAAGAGGAGAATTGCGAGATTGCTATTTTTACAGATGCACCAAAATCAAACAACTTATCCACAAGACTGTTATTTGGTCTTAGATTTTTATAATTTTCGAAATTCTTTAAGAACAATTCATGAAGCTTTGTATTGCGGAAAAGCCCAGTGTGGCAAGAGAAATAGCTCAGGTTATTGGAGCCAATGAAAAAAAGATTGGTTATTATGAGGGCAATGGCTATCAAGTAAGCTGGACTTTTGGGCATTTCTGCACACTGAAAGAACCTCATGAATACAATCCTTCTTGGAAGGCTTGGAACCTAAGTTATCTTCCTATCCTTCCACCAGCCTATGAGATTAAACTCATCAAAAACAAAGGCGTAAAAGAACAATTCAATGTGATTAAATATCTTGTTGGACAAGCTGACTCCATCATCAACTGCGGTGATGCGGGCCAAGAAGGTGAACTGATACAACGCTGGGTTTTGGAATATGCTGGAAACACAAAACCTATTGAGCGACTATGGATTTCTTCCCTCACAAATGAAGCTATCAAGACAGGCTTTGCTAAACTCAGAAAAGGAACTGACTTTGACCGTTTGTACCATGCGGGAAAAGCAAGAGCCATTGGTGATTGGGTCCTAGGGTTTAATGCGACTCGCCTTTATACGCTGCGTTATGGGAGCGGTAAACAGGTGTTATCCATTGGAAGAGTACAAACACCTACTTTGGCGATGATTGTTAATCGACAAAAAGAGATAGAAAACTTTAAACCCAGCCCTTATTGGGTGCTGGAAACAAAATACAAAGAGACTCTTTTTAGTGCTGAATCAGGTAAGTTTCTGAATCAAAAAAAAGCGGAAGAGCAGTTAACACTCATTAAACAAGCTGAATTTGAAATCATTTCCAACGAAACTAAAGAAGGTAAAGAAAGTCCGCTTCGACTTTTTGACCTTACCTCTCTTCAGGTTTCTTGTAACAATCGATTTGCTTTATCAGCAGAAGAGACCCTAAAAACGATACAAAGTCTTTACGAGAAAAAACTCTGCTCCTACCCTCGTGTAGATACGACCTTTCTCCCAATGGATGTTTATCCGAAAATCGAAGGAATCCTAAAAGGCTTAAAAGTTTATCAAACAATCACTACGCCCTTGTTAGGAAGGCCCATACGCAAATCAAAAAAAGTATTTAACGACAAGAAAGTCACCGATCATCATGCCATTATTCCTACGGGGCAAAATCCAAATTCAGGCTTAACTTACAACGAAAAAAAGGTCTACGACCTGATCACTAAAAGATTTATTGCTGCTTTTTATCCCGACTGTACCATCTCCAACACCACAGTGAAAGGGAAAGCAAATACCGTTTTGTTCCGAACTAGCGGAAAACAAATTTTGGATTTGGGCTGGCGAGTTGTTTATGGAAAAGATAGCGGTGAAGATTCTAATGACACTATTATGCCTGACTTTGTTGTGGGTGAAAAAGGTACACACAAAGCAACTTTGAATGAAAAAAGCACCAAAGCACCTTCTTGGCTTACGGAAGCCTCGCTCCTAAGAGCTATGGAGACAGCAGGTAAACAAGTTGATGACGAAGAAATGCGTGATCTTATGAAGGAAAATGGCATTGGAAGGCCTTCTACACGCGCAGCAGTCATCGAAACACTGTTTCGAAGAAAATACATCGTAAAACAAAAAAAGAAATTAGTTGCAACACCTATGGGAGTTCAGTTGATAGACACCATACAAAACGAACTCCTTAAATCTCCAAAACTTACGGGGCAGTGGGAAAAAAAGCTAAGAGATATCGAACAAGGCTCCTATGATGCGAAAGTTTTCCTTAAAGAAATGGAAGGACTCGTTAGTACTGTGGTTCATGATGTGAAAAATCGCTCAGCTGTAAATCGATTCCGTGAAGCAGATCAAAAATTGCGAAAAAAAATAGAATCTCCCACGTGCCCAAAATGTAAATCGGGCACCCTACTGAAAGGGAGAAAAGCTTACGGTTGTAGTGAATACAAAAGGGGCTGTGATTTCACCGTTTCTTTTTCTCAGTTCAACAAGAAACTTACCGAAAAACAACTATTTCAACTTGTAAAATCCGGGAAAACAGGATGGATTAAAGGTTTTGAAAAAGACCAATCAAACGTTGAAGGAAAACTAAGCCTTACTGAATCGCTCACGGTTGAATTAGAAATAAAAGAAAAAGAGATTTTAAAATGCCCTCGTTGTCAAGAAGGCGAAATTATTTTGGGTCGAAATGCCTACGGCTGTAATCGATTTAACTCAGGATGTAAAACCACCATTCCTTTTGAAGTTTTTGGCAAAAAGCTCACAAAAACACAAACCATTCAGCTGATTAAAAAAGGTGAAACTCCAGCAATCAAAGGTTTTATTATAGATGGACTTAATAAATCTGGAAAACTCAAATTCAACGCTGACTTTCAAATTAACTTCGAAGAACAGAAATAAAAAAGCCTCCTTAACGGGAGGCTTTTTCAATAGTATTAATCAAATTTTTAATCATCTCTACCAAAATGTAATACCAAGCCCATGTGCATACCAAAGTTTTTAAGATCGAACACCTCAAGAAGCATGTTTTCGAGAATCATATGGAATTGAAAAGGCCCAGGACTCCATACAAATCCACCCCCCACATTACTTATACCACTGAAGTTTTTATAGGAAGTTAATAATTGAAAAGAGTCACCCAATTGCAACTGATACCCTGCCATAAAACTATTCACACTGACATTTGGATGCTTTTTTGAGTGAAACAAAAAAGAAAAACTATGCCTGTCTGTCAATTTGTATTTTGCACCTACAAATAGATTTGACTTTAACTTGGTCGAGTAAGATTCACTGACCTCATTTATTTCCATAGTTGCCGTCAAAGAATCAACAATTTCATCAATTTGATCCTCAAAGTCTAGATCGTCATCAGCACTAGACTGCACTATGCCTTTAAATTCATATTCTTTTTCTCCTTCAGTAGTATAGAATTCATTATTTTCTTCGGCCCAGTTGATGCTCCCGATATCGTTTAAGGCAAGGCTTAACTCAAGATCATCAGTGGCTTGATAAATGGCCCCCAAATCGACAGCGAATCCACTGTTCTTAGTCGGCTTTAAGTTTTCTCCTCCCCCTGAAGTTTTCACCATAACGTCTGAATACAAAGTCGTTTGGTAAAAGTCAGGACTTGTCTGGAATGCAACATTAATTTTTTCTGTGTGTAAGTTTGCTAGCCCTGTCAAGAACTTAAAACGAACGCCTATGTTTAACTGATCATTGAAGTCAACTGCGGTACCCAAATAAAAACTATTGTATACGGTTGCATCAAAATACTCTTCATTAAAGCTAATTTTTTGACCTAAAACATGAGCATTCCCACGCGTCAAGTAATCAAATACATCCCCCGAAAAATTGACATTAACATCACTCACGAACTCATCTCCAAAGTACACGAATATGTTCTTGTCGTTTCCTAATTTGAAACCTACATGTAATAAACTGACCCGATTATCAACATAAAAAGCATCCTTACCTCCGAAATTTGAAATTATAGAAGGGATGTTGATGGCTAAAGAATCGTCCTGTCTCTTGTCAAGGACCTCACTCAGACTGAAAGGCCACTGTGTATGAGTTGATATATTCGTTAGGGTCGGAATACCAAAGACAAAATTGGAAGTTGGCATTGTCGCAGCGTTAGTACTCGACTGTAAAATATAAGCTTGTGAATGATAACCTGTATGTATGTTCTGAGCAACTATACTTGTACAAATAAATGTTGCTAATAGGAATATATACTTCTTCATTGCTCTTCTATTTTTGATTTAATCCTAAGTCCTGCTTCAATTTCAATTGTGTAGTCGGTGTACAATCGCACGGCCTGGTTCTCGAAATTGTAAGAAGCTACCTTCATGTCCAAAAGTATTTGATTGGCATTAAAAAGGGCATCTATCTGATCGGAATCCAAATCGACTTCTAGAGAATAAACTTTAGGAGCTACGGTTTTTCCATTTTCATCAACCTCTGCTGCTTGAAGCAAGCCAAACTGCAAAGTATCTAAGGTAGTTCCACTCAAAGAATCCGAAAATAGAATCATCAAATTTAGATCTAATGGAAATTCATTCTCAACGTTTAGTTTACAAGAAATAGCCTCGATATCCTCAGAAGTGAAATCATCTGAATCTGATAGATCAATAGCCATAGTATCCGTTGTTACAGCTTCACTGATTCTTAAATAAAGAGGTAAGTCCATTTCAAAACCAAAGCTTATACCCGTACCCGGACTGATCGAGTTAGGCCCTGTATTACCATCAGGGTTTGAGGTAACAGAACCGCTGTACGAAATTATCTCGGGTGCCAAGGCTATCAATTCAGAAAGGTTATTTGTCTCATTAAAAACAACTCTTGTAGAAACAGCCTCGTCGTAAGCTGAAACAACTTCAAAAAGAGCATCGGTAATACTTTCACTTTTAGCACCGTTCGTTCCTTTTAAATCTAAATCAATCTCAAACGGAATCCCAACGGTATTGTCTATGGTAAATATCAAGTTTGGGGTTTCCAATTTAATACCAGATGTAATGTCTTCTAAAAGACTCACATCCACATCCAATTCACCGGGTTCAATGGTTTCGATAATCTGACCAAAATAGCCCTCTATAAGACTAAATTCTAAATCGACTACTCCAATGCTTAGATTTACGAAATCATTTTCATTAAAGCTTGCATAACCATTTGTTGGGGTGATTTTGGATGCATAATTAATCTCCAATTGATTTTCTGTATCCTCAAAATTAAATTGATAACCATCTAAATTTATGGATATCGTTTCTTCGTTACCAGAAGTGTTACCAATCATCAACACTTCCTTAAAGGAATCCCCATTAGGATCTTTTAATTGAGGAATCTCTAAATCCAATTCCAAAGTTGTATTCACGCTGGACTCGTAACTATATTCTAGAGCACCACCGGATAGATTTATAAAATCAATCGATACATCATCATCAAATTCTAAATCAAATGCAAAGGTCTCTGAGGGTCCTGTTTGGTCTGGAAACTTAAATTGTCCTTGAGTAACGGTTATATTTGATCCACTTATGTTCAGGAGTATATTGTCTGTCTCTTTCAGATCTATATATGTTGAAGGATCTAGTACATTCGGACCACTACCTGTAATCTCAACGGCTACTACCTCAAAGGAAATGTCTTTGTACATCTGCTTGTTCACCAAAGACAAGGCCTGGGTCTGACTTGTTCCCTGGGTAATGTTTGAAAATTCAAAAGCACCGATTAAAGATTTGTTGTTTGAGTCATTATTCTTTAACTGAAGTTCTAAATAATCAATATCTAATCCGGTATTGTTTTCTACTTCCAAAGAGAGACTTCCTTCCGACATAGTAACATTTAAAAACTCATCGGAAGAACTTTGATCATAAGACCCTCCCGATTGTCTAGGAATGTCTGGAAAGGGAACTTTACCTTCAGGAGCAGTTTCGGCAAGATTAAATGCATCTTCAATTTGTGTAGAAATAGCGTCATCCTCAAGGTTTTGACCTAACTCACTGAGCTTGATTGTTTGGGTTTGAGAAAAATCAGCAAGATTTATGGAGCCAACGGTAAAATTTTCTTGAGTTGGTGCTTGATTTTCAATTTGCAACAAACTATCACTTTCAACTTTAGCAATGTTTTCACTTTTGAACGATATGCGAATGGAGCTGTCTGACTCAATGTAAATATTTTCATCGTCGGGCAACAAATCTCCCAAAGTTGTGGTCGACTGAACTAAAGGAATAGCAATGTCTGGACTTACACTCACCGTACTACTGATCTTGGACAGGTCCTCTTCCATACAAGACATTAAAGATAGCATGGAGAATAAAAGCACTCCATTTCTAATGTTTAGCATAATTTTTATTTTTTGTAATGATGACTAATATAGTTATTATCAATATAATGTACACACTTTAAAGCTTTACTTCATCGTTAATCTGGCCAAATAATGAAAATGATCGTCCTCGTAAATCAATTCAACTTGCCAACCGCACGACTTTGCAACTTTTTCTAAACGTTCAAAA